>ENA-ORPF01000089-ORPF01000089.1-human-gut-metagenome-genome-assembly--contig:-NODE-89-length-88695-cov-9.710289_pt1 | contig 88695 bp, 83 predicted proteins | sample MGYA00242140_ERZ509070 | MGnify/ENA primary metagenome ERZ509070 (study PRJEB26280, sample SAMEA2338713) | human gut metagenome | biome: human gut; feature: human-associated habitat; material: faeces... | reverse complement strand
CCCTCAAATGCCTTTTGTTCTTCTTATTATTCCGACTGCTCGTCCAAATGTTCTGCGTGGAAATGTAACTCGGGCTATAAACAGTCGGGTAATAGCTGCGTTGTCGAAAAAAGTTCTTGTGAAGATTACGGCTACAGGGCCTCTGATAGTGGTTTTTATTGTACGACAAAATATGTATCGGAATTAGGCCGTTCTTGTTATGACTGTGTATCTTGCCGCTCTGTCGGTTATCAGGAGAGCCCGACCCCGCAGCAAAGTTGCAAACGAGTTAGTGGATGTTATGATTGTAAATCCGGCGAAGACACGCACAACTGCCCTGGTTCTACAGTTTGGAACAAAACACAGAGGTGCTGTGTTCCTTCAAACTGCAGGCCTTCGGGAGGCTTATCCTGCCCTTGTCTGTAAGATAAAACGAAGAACACCGGAAAGCTTTCCGGTGTTCTTTATTTCGGCAGATAGTTCAACGGATTGAGCGCTTTGGTTCCCGAACGTATTTCAAAATGCAGCTGCGGGGTATTGACGCTTCCGGTTGAGCCGGCGGCGGCAATCTTTTCGCCTTTTTTTACTTTTTGCCCTTTTTTGACAAACAGGCGGTCATTATGGGCATAGGCGGTAATCCAGCCGTCATTGTGTTTGATTAAAATCAGGTTGCCGAAACCTTTCAGCTCGTTGCCGGCATAGGCCACCCGTCCGGCATCGGCCGCTTTGACTGCGGCGCCGAGTTTGGCTTTGATATTTATGCCGTCATTGTTGCGTCCTTTTCCGATGGTGCCGTAATGTGAAATAACCGTGCCTTGGAGCGGCCAGGCGAATTTGCTCTTGCGATATTTGCTGACGGTTGCCGTTTTGCGTGCGGCAGTTTTTTTGGTGTTGGCGGCAGCGGTCTTTTTCGGCGTGCTTTTCCAGAAACTGAAGCCGGAACTCTTCTTGGTCGTTTTAACCGGAGCCGGGGTATGAACTTCGCCGCCGCTCACGCTTCCCGGCAGCGCCAGCCGCTGCCCGATAGACAACGTATAGGGGGCCTGCAGATGATTGACCCGGCTTAACGTGGTTACGTCAACACCGTATCTTTTTGAAATGTTATAAAGGGTGTCGCCTTTGGCCACCGTGTGGAATTTGGCGGTCGGAAGGCGCAGCTGCCGGCCAATAATCAAGGTGTAAGGCGGTGTCAGGTTGTTGATTTCAATCAGATCGCGCAGCGGCACATTATATCTTTTGGAAATGCTGTAAAGCGTGTCTCCGCGCTGAACGGTTACCTTGTCGGGTGTGCCGAACCAGTTCCAGTTCAGCAGCTGAACGCGCCCGGAGTCAAACGAACAACCGGTTGCCAGCCAAAGAACGGCCAACAGGGTAAAATATATTTTGCGGGCTCGGGTAACCACTTTAAAACCTTCAAAGTTAACTTTACCGCCAGTCTAACCGCAATAATTTAATATTTTGTTAGCGTTCGCCCGCTGTCGTTTCCGGAAGGCTGTTTCTTCTTCTGATGTCAGACGAAATAATGCCGTATTGACGGCTGCGCAAAGCGCTTTGAATATGCCGCCGTACCCGCGCCAGCATAAAATCGGCGCTGTCGTTGTAGTCTTTCCGGTTGGTGTAAGAGATGACAAACATCTCGGCGTTATATTCGTCCACGCCCTGACTGCGAATGCACTGAATAATTTTGTCCTGCAGGCTTTGGCTCATTTCAACCGCTTTGCCGCGGGGCGTTTTGTTTAGCACAATGCCGAATTTGGTCTTGTCAAACCGCCCGACCCAGTGCTCTTTTCCGGCTTCCTGCAGGCAGAGTTCGGCCACGTTTTTCAGCATTCGGTCGCCGGTTTCAAAGTCGATTCCTTTATTGATGAAATCATAAATGTCGCACAGTTCAACCACCACCAGCGAAAAATCGGTGTTATAACGTTTGGCCAGTTTGGCGTCGTGTTCCAGACGCTCCAGAAAACCGGCCTCGTTGAGGATGTCTGCCGTCAGCAGAATGTCGCGGTTTTGGTAGATTTTGAGTTTTTCCTGCAAAACTTCCGCCTGGCTGTAATCTTTGCACATCATGCTCATGCCCTCGCAGGCCAAAACCTCGTTTAACAGCGGGCGGTGGCGGCAGCGCATCAGATATTTGCCGCCGTCTTTGTGCAGCATAATCAGGTCGGTATTGACGGTAGATTGGTTTTTCCCGACTTTGCTCAGTGTGGAGAAAAGCGTTTTCTGGTTGGCGTCGCTGTTTTCAAACAAAGTGCCCAGCAGGGGATGGTCTATCAGCTCGTCTTTGCCGAAACCGGTAATTTTAAGCGTCGCGTCATTGACATAAGTAATGATCATATCCCGGTCAACCTTAAAATAAATGTCGCTGAGTGTCGGGCTGTTCTGAGTTGTCTGCCTTTCGTTTTCCTGCAGCAGCTCTTTCAGATTCTTTTTGAGAACCGTCAGCCGCCGGTTGAGGAAAAGGGCATAAACGGCCAAAACGCCGCAGAGTAAACTTGTGTAAATCATGAACACCTGCCGTTGGTTAAATGTGAAAACTGATTTTAGCGCCAAAAACTAAATATTTGTTAAAAATGGTTGCATTTTGCGGCAAAAATCCCTAATTTAAGCCTGAAAAAGGAAATTTACGCGATTTTAACCGTTTGCGGCTATAACTGAACAGTTAAAATTAAAACTTCGGGAAAGCGGAATGAGCAGCAAAGAGCAGCCCCAAATCATTGACGAGAGCGGCGACAAATATAAATACGGCTTTGTGACGGACATTGATGCCGATACGGTGCCTATGGGACTGAACGAAGACATTATCCGTCTGATTTCCCGCAAAAAAGGCGAGCCGGACTGGCTGCTGGACTGGCGTTTGAAAGCTTATGAGTTCTGGCAGACGATGAAAGAGCCGTCTTGGGCCAAGCTGACTTATGATAAAATCGATTATCAGAGCCTTTGCTATTACTCGGCGCCCAAACAAAAGGCGGCGCCCAAGAGTCTGGACGAAGTCGATTCGGAACTTTTGAAAACTTATGAAAAACTCGGCATTCCTCTGAAAGAGCAGGAGGCATTGGCCGGCGTGGTTGCGGTTGACGCCGTTTTTGACAGTGTTTCGGTCGCCACCACCTATCGGGCCAAACTGGCGGAACAGGGTGTTATTTTCTGCTCCATTTCCGAAGCCGTTCGCGAGCATCCCGATCTGGTGCGCCGCTATCTCGGTTCGGTCGTTCCTTATACCGACAATTTTTTTGCCTGCCTGAATTCGGCAGTCTTTACCGACGGATCGTTCGTTTATATTCCCAAAGGCGTCCGCTGTCCGATGGAATTGTCGACTTATTTCCGCATTAACGCCAAAAACACCGGACAGTTTGAGCGCACCCTGATTATTGCCGAAGATGACAGCTATGTCTCTTATCTTGAGGGCTGCACGGCACCCCAGCGTGATGAAAACCAGCTCCACGCCGCAATTGTTGAAATTGTTGTCCTTAATAATGCCGAAGTCAAATATTCAACCGTTCAGAACTGGTATCCCGGCGATAAGGACGGCAAGGGCGGGGTCTATAATTTTGTTACCAAACGCGCCGCCTGCCGCGGTGTCAATGCCAAAATATCTTGGACGCAGGTTGAAACCGGTTCAGCCGTCACCTGGAAATATCCCTCCTGCGTGCTTCAGGGCGACAATTCGGTCGGCGAGTTCTATTCGGTGGCCATCACCAATAACCGCCAGCAGGCCGACACCGGAACCAAAATGATTCATATCGGCAAAAACACCACCTCGAAAATTATATCCAAAGGAATTTCTGCCGGTTTTTCCAACCAGACTTATCGCGGTCTGGTTCGGGTGGCTCCCCGGGCTTCCGGCGCGCGCAACTATTCGCAGTGCGACAGCCTGTTAATCGGTGCCGACTGCGGTTCGCACACCGTGCCTTATATTGAAAACCGCAATAAAACGGCGGTTATCGAACATGAGGCCACCACCTCGAAAATCAGCGACGAGCAGCTTTTTTACTGCCGCCAGCGCGGCATCGGCGAAGAAGAGGCCGTCAGTCTGATTGTCAATGGCTTCTGTAAGGAAGTCATGCAGCATCTGCCGATGGAATTTGCCATTGAGGCAGCAAAATTAATCAACATCAGCTTAGAAGGAAGTGTAGGATAAAAAAATGTCTAAAAGCAAACAACAAGAAATGTTAGAAGTTTTAACCAGGATGTCGGTTGTTGCCGCGGAAATTTTGCAAAACAGCGAGCATGACGGCCATGCCAGCGAAGAAGATGTCAAAAATCTGCTGACCCGGCTGAAAGCAGCCTATGCCGCTGAATAACCTTTTGCCATAAGGAAACGAAATGAAAACACCATTGCTGGAAATTGAAGATTTATATGCCCGGGTCGGCGATAAGGAAATCATCAAAGGCTTTAACCTGACGATTAACGAAGGCGAAGTTCATGCGATTATGGGGCCGAACGGGGCGGGTAAATCGACGCTTTCCTATGTGCTGAGCGGCAAACCCGGTTATGAGGTTACCGGCGGCAGCGTCCGTTTCAAAGGCAAAAACCTGCTGGCAATGCCGGCGGAAGAGCGCGCCCGCGAAGGTGTTTTTCTGATTATGCAGTATCCGGTTGAAATTCCCGGCGTTCCGACTTCCACTTTTTTAAAGCATGCGGTCAACGCCGTCCGCGCTCACCGAAACGAACCGGAACTTGATAACGTGCAGTTTATCAAACTTCTGCGCGAAGAGGGCAAAAAGCTGGGCATAGATAACGATATGCTCAAGCGTTTTGTCAATGTCGGTTTTTCCGGCGGCGAGAAAAAACGTCTTGAAACCTTGCAGATGGCGATTCTCAAACCGTCGTTCGCTGTTTTGGATGAAGCCGATTCCGGTTTGGATATTGATGCTCTTAAAGTTGTGGCCGACGGCGTCAATGCGCTGCGTGACGAACACCGGGCCATGCTGGTCATCACCCACTATCAGCGGCTGCTGAACTATATCGTCCCCGATTTTGTTCATGTTTTTGCCGACGGGCATATTGTAAAATCCGGCAACAAGGATTTGGCTTTGGAGCTGGAAGAAAAAGGCTATGCCGAATTTGTGAAAGAAAAATAAATGGGCGGACTGGTGCAAAATATCTCTCATGAGCAGACGGCAGAATGGCTGCAGAATGCCCGCCGCCGGAGTCTTGAGGCTTTTGAGCGTCAGGGACTGCCGACGCCGAAAACCGAAGCCTGGAAATATACCAAACTGCGTGACTTTAAAGCCGATGATTATGAAATTGCCCGAGAGCATACGCCCCGGCAGAAAGTTGAGTTTCCGTTTCCGGTTTATGAACTGGAGTATGTCAACGGCAATTTGGTAACATACGGCGAGGCCTTGCCGGAAGGAATGAAACTGAAACCGCTGTCCGAAGCCGGGGAATATCTGAACCGGCTGGCGGATATTGAAAATTATCCTTTCGCCGCATTGAACGGCAGCTGTCTTGAACAGGGTTTCCTGCTGGAAATCAAGCCGGGTGCCAGATTCGACCGCCCGCTGGTCCTAACTTATTTTACCCGTCCGGAAGGGCGCAACCTGCTTGAAAATATCCGTAACATCATAGTTGTCGGTGCCGGTTCCGAAATCGATTTGATTGAATATTATCACTACGCCGGCGAAGTCAAATCGCGCTATTTGCTGAACCAGGTCAATGAAATTTTTATTGCCGCTGACGCCGTCGTTAATCATTACAAATATCAGAACGAGGCCTTTAAAGCCAATCATATTGCGCTCCATGCGGTGGAGCAGCAGGCCGGGTCGCAGTATAATGCTTTCTGTCTGCAAAAAGGCGCCAATATCGCCCGTAACGAAACCAAAATCAGACTGCTCGGCCGTGAAGCCCGCGCCCGGGTGGATGCCGCTTATCTGATGAACGGCTGGGCCACGATTGACACCACCACCGACATTGAGCACCTTGAACCGGAAACTTATTCTTCACAGTTGGTAAAAGGTGTGGTCGGCGGAGATGCCAAAGGCGTTTTTCAGGGTAAAATCCACATTGCGCCCCATGCGGTCAAAACCGAAGGCACCCAGCTGCATAGGGCGCTTCTGCTGAGTGACAGCGCCGAAATTGACGTTAAGCCGGAACTTGAGATTTTTGCCGATGATGTTAAATGTTCGCACGGCGCCGCCAGCGGCGAACTTGATGAAGAACAGCTTTTTTATATGCAGGCGCGCGGTATCGGCCGTGACGAAGCCAAGCAGCTGTTGATTGACGCTTACCTTGAAGATGTCTTTTGCCGGATTGCTTCCGAACCGATTCGCTGTTGGCTTCAGGGGTTGAAATAGCAATAATATTAAGTTGCACCGTCCGCCGTCAGGGTATATATAAAGATAAATCCTCCTTTTAGCAATTGAAAGCGTTTGAAAATGTATGATGTATATGAAATCCGCAAAGATTTTCCTGTCTTGGCAGAGAAGATTCACGGCAAACCGAATGTTTTTCTCGATTCGGCGGCTTCGGCGCAAAAACCGGTCTGTGTGCTGGATAAAATGAATGACATCTGCCGCCGTTGTTATGCCAACGTGCACCGCGGCATCTATCAGCTTTCCGAAGAAACAACCACGGCTTATGAAAACGCGCGGGAGATTGTTCGCCGTTTTATTAATGCTGCCTCTGCCGATGAAATTGTTTTCACCCGCAACGCGACGGAAGCGGTTAATCTGGTGGCGGCAACCTGGGGGCGTAAATTTCTCAAGCCCGGGGATGAGGTTTTGATTTCTCAGGCCGAGCACCACGCCAATCTGGTGCCCTGGCAGATGCTCCGCGATGAAATCGGCTTTACGCTGAAAATTTTTCCGATAGCCGACGACGGCAGTTATCTGGAAGAGGAATATCTCAAAGCGCTGACACCGCGGACAAAACTGGTTGCGGTCACCGGCATGTCCAATGTTTTGGGCACGATTTTTCCGGTTAAACGGATGGCGGCTCAGGCACATCGGCAGGGGGCGCTGTTTCTGGTCGATGCCTGCCAGTATATTGTTCACCAGCCGGTAGATGTGCAGGATTTGGACTGCGATTTTCTGGCCTTTTCCGGTCATAAAACTTACGGTCCCACCGGCATCGGTGTCTTATATGGCAAATACAAGGTTCTGGAAACCATGCCTCCCTATCAGTGCGGCGGGGATATGGTTGATACCGTGACCTACGACAAAACCACCTTTATGCCGCCTCCGGCACGGTTTGAAGCAGGAACGCCGGCCAGCGTTCAGGCAATCGGGCTGGGCGAAGCCCTGAATTATATGCAAAAACTCGGCATGAATAATATTAAGGCGCATGAAGACGGGCTGACTGCTTATGCCCGCGAACTGTGGGGCAGCCTTCCGGGGGTTACCCTGGTGGGAACGGCCAAAGAGAAAGGCGGCGTTTTTTCTTTTGTCGTTGACGGCATTCACCCGCAGGATTTGGCTTTCGTTTTGGATAAAGAGGGCATTGCCGTGCGCACCGGGCATCATTGCGCCGAGCCGCTGGTACACCGCATGGGCTATGAAACCGTCGCCCGGGCATCTTTCGGGCTTTACACCGTCCGGGAAGATATCGAAGCGCTGCCGCCGGCAATCCGCAAAGCGCAGAAAATGTTTCTCTGAATGCGCTCAAAACCTTGACAACATGCTGTAAAAGCATATAACTGCATGCAGAAGTAAAGGATAAACACATGCAGAATTACTGGTGGATATTGGCAATTGCATTAAGCCTGCTGACCTCGGCTTATGTCTATGTGAACCAGTTTGTCAAAATCAAAGGGTCGCTGCTGATGGTTTACCGCGGGCTGGGAACGGCTGCGGTGCTGCTGCCTTTCGTTTTTTGCTTTGCCCCGATTCACAACTGGGCTTTTTATGCCTTATGTGCGGCACAGGGATTGGTCATTTCTTTGGGCGATAACCGGATTTTGAACGGAGCCAAAACTTTCGGCGCTCAGGTAACCAGCCTGATTCACCCGCTGAGCATTGCTCTTATCTTTGTTTTCTGGATGCTGCTGCACCCGGCTGATTTTGCGGCGCTGGGACGGGAGCCTTTGCACTTGTTGCTGATTTTGGCCTGCCTGCTGGGAACGACCGCCGCTTTAATTCTGATTTGTCGGGCAAAGGCCAGCCGCAAAGCGCTGGGCTTTTTGCTGGTCGGAATGTTCTGCGAAATTTTTATTGATGTCACCAACAAGGAGACCACCCACCTCGGCGCCGAAAATCTGGTCTCGGCAATTTATTACTACACGCTGATTACCTCGCTGGTTGCCGGCAGCGTCAATCTGGCGGTCCATCTCGGCAAGGGGCACCGCCTGCCGGAATTCTGGAGCCGGAAAAACCTGCGCTTTGCCTGGTTTTTTATGCTTTTTGCCATTGTTCACGGCATGCTCAAAACCTATACGATGTATCTGACGCCGAACCCGGCCTATGTGGCGGCGATTGTCCACGCTTATCCGGTGTGGATTTTATTGTTTAACGGCTTTCAACGCGAAAATAATTATATTAAAATCAAACCGCAGCTGATTTTACTGCTGCTGATATCGATTGTCGGTCTGATTTTTCTGACCGGCCATCAGCATTAAGGATGGAACGAATGAGTGAAGAGAACAACAATCCCCATGAAGCCGATTTGCTGGATGCCATGACGCTGTCTCCGGCCGAAAAGCAGGAATATATTGCCGTCGCCGGCTCTCCCAAACCGGCTGATGAAAAAACGGCTTCCCGGGAAGATGTTATTGAGGCGCTGAAAACCGTGTGCGATCCCGAGATTATGATAAATATCTGGGATATGGGGCTGGTTTATGATATTCGTATTGCCGACGACGGCAATGTTGAAATCGATATGACGCTGACGGCGCCGGGTTGTCCGGTAGCCGGCATTTTGCCGCAGCAGGCGGCCGATGCCGTTGCTCTGGTTGAGGGAACCGGCATCGTTACCGTCAAAATCGTCTGGGAGCCGGCCTGGTCGATGGAGCGCCTGAGCGAAGACGCCCGGGCCATGATGGAATTGTTTTAGGGGGAAATGATGGATATTGAAGAACTGACGGATAACTTCTCTTTCTGCGAGACATGGGAAGAGCGTTACGGCTATATCATCGACCTCGGCAGCAAGCTTGAAAATCTGGACGCGCAGTTTAAAACGCCGCAATGGAAAGTGCCCGGCTGTCAGTCGCAGGTGTGGCTGGTGCCGGAATACAAAGACGGCAGAATTCATTTCCGCGGCGACAGTGACGCGGTAATTGTCCGTGGTCTGATCGCCATTGTGCTGATTGTCTATAATGACAAATCCCCATCGGAAATTAAAAACATTGCCATTGAGGATATTTTTGCTAAACTCGGATTACAGGATAATTTGAGCCCCAGCCGCCGCAACGGTTTAATGTCTATGGTCAACAAAATAAAGTTTTATGCCGAACAGGGTATGTGATTGATGAATATTCACGAGTATCAGGCCAAACGGATTATCAGCCAATACGGAATAAACATTCCCAAGGGGCGGATAGCCTACACGCCGCTGGAGGCTAAAAATGCGGCTTTGGCGGTGGCCTATCGCGGCCCCTGGATGCTCAAAGCGCAGATACAGTCCGGTGCCCGCAATCACGGACGTTTTCTGGAAAAGTCTGCCGGCCGCCGCAGCGGTATCCGCCTGGTCAAACACCGCCGCGAGATTATGGAAGAAGCCGGCAAAATGCTCGGTGCAACGCTGGTAACGCCGCAGACGGGCCCCAAAGGAAAGCTTGTCAGCCGCATTTATGTCGAAGCTTTTACCAAAGTCAGAAAAATTTTTTATGCCGGATTGGTGATTGACCGGATGAATGCTGCGATAACCCTGTTGGTCGCGGATATCCGTGAGCATGAAATCTCCGAGCTGGCCGTCAATGAACCTGAAAAGATTCTGCGCCTGAATCTTGATTTGATTACCGGTGCCAGCCCCGAACAGATTCACCAGGTGCTGGAGTTTTTGGAATTGCAGCCCAAAAGCATCCGCAGCCTTGAAACCTTTATCAACGGGTTGCACCAGGCTTTTGTCGATTGTGACGCAACCATGCTGGAAATCAATCCGGCCGGCGTGGATGCCAAAGGAAACATTATCGCACTGGATGCCAAGTTGTCGATAGATGACAATGCCATGTACCGCCATAAAGACTTGAAACCGCTGCAAGATGAATACGAGACCGAAGAACGGGAGCTGAAAGCCGGCAAATACGGTTTTCAATACAGTTCTTTTGACGGTTCCATCGGCTGCATTGTCAACGGCGACGGCATCGCGCTGGCGGCCATGGATTTAATTCGGGAAAAAGGCGAGGGAACGGCCTGCTTCTTAAACGTTAAGGGCGGTGTGGACAAAGATAAAATAGCCGCCGGCATAAAAATCATTATGACCAATCCCCGGGTCGAGGGAATTTTGATTAATGTTCTCGGCGGCTTTTTGCGGTGCAATTTGCTGGCGGAAGGCATTGTTGCCGCCGCTTCCGAGGTCGGTTTGAACGTGCCGCTGGTCGTTCGTTTTGAAGGAACCAACAAAGACGAGGCCAAAGAGATTCTCGAACATTCCAAACTGCCTTTGATTATTGCCGACAGCATGGAAGATTCGGTTGATAAACTTATTGCCGCAATGGAGGCCAGTGACTGATGTCGATTCTCGTAAACAAAGAAACCAGAGTATTGATTCAGGGTATCACCGGTACCCAGGCTTCTTTTCACGTCAAACGCTCCATGGACTACGGCACGCAGGTCGTTGCCGGTGTAACGCCGGGCAAAGGCGGCACTTTTCATCTGGACGTTCCTGTTTTTGATACGGTTAACGAAGCGGTTAAGGAAACCGGAGCCAATGCTTCGGTCATGTATGTTCCCGCCCGCTTTGTCAAATCAGCCGTCAAAGAAGCGGTGGAAGCCGGTCTGGAAACGACGGTCTGTATTGCCGACGGTCTGCCGATTAAGGATATGCTTGAAATTAAGGCCATGCTCAGAGGCTCCCGAACCAGTCTGATCGGCCCGAACACTCCGGGCATCATCACCCCGGGCGAGGCAAGGCTGGGAATTTTTCCGGAAAATATTCATACCCCCGGGCGGGTAGGCGTCATCTCCCGCTCGTCAACCCTGACTTATGAAGCCGTGCTTGAAACCAAGCGTGCCGGAATGGGACAGTCCACCGTCATCGGTCTCGGTGACGACATGCTGGTCGGAACCGGTTTTGAAGAACTGCTTGACCTCTTTCACCAAGACGAGAAAACCGATGTGATTGTCATGATCGGGCAAATGGGCGGCACTTTTGAAGAAATCGGCGCCGATTTCTATAAAAATCTGCAGCATAAAAAGCCGGTTATCGGATTCGTTGCCGGAAACGCGGTTCCTTTCGGCCATAAAATGGGCTATGCCGGCGACATTATTACCAACGGACATATCACCGTGCAGGATAAAAAAGAGGCAATGGCCGCCGCCGGTATGATTGTGGTTGACAATATTAACGACATTCACAAAGAGCTGGCCAAACTCTGAAAGTTTGAGGGGCGAAACAAGGAGTGTCGTTAAATGCACCCGTTTTTTCAAAAAATCATCGATTTGCTTTTGCCGCCGCGTTGTCTGAAATGCGGCAAAATTCTCGGCGCCGGCGGCGGTCTTTGCCCTGATTGTTTTAACGAAATCACTTTTATTGCCAAACCTTACTGCTCCCGCTGCGGCAATCCTCTGCCGGCGCAGGCCCGGGGACGGGAAATGCTCTGCGGGCATTGTTTGGCCGATTCCCGCTCGCCGTTTCGCCTGAGCCGTTCGGCGGTTTATTATGATGAATATTCCAAGCCGCTGATATTGAATTTCAAATTCCGTGACCATACCGAAAACGCATCTTTGCTGGCACGTTGGATGTGGCTGGGCGGAAAAGATATTTTTGCTGCCGGTGTTGACGTCATTGTTCCGATACCGCTTCACTACACCCGCCTGATTAAACGGCGTTACAATCAATCGGCCCTTCTTGCCGGAGAATTGGGACGGCTCTGCGGCGTTCCGGTTGACGTCAGGGCCGTCGTCCGTCATCGCAAAACCAAACCGCAGGTCGAGTTCTCCGGGCATGAACGTGTAAAAAACGTCAAAAATGCATTCAGCGTCAAATACCCCGCCGTGCTGAAAGGGCGCCGCGTTCTGCTGCTGGATGATGTGATGACCACCGGTTCAACCCTGCGGGAATGCGCCAAAGCAATATTGAAAGCCGGGGCTGTTTCCGTCGATGCGCTGACCGTTGCCCGGGTTATCAAATAGCCGGTTTACTTTTGCCGCGGACAATGCTATAAAAAAGACAGAATTTTTTATTATTAATCTTTAAAATTAAAGCGAAAATGGAAAATTGTGATGAAAAGGCTAAAGTTTTAGCCAGCAAGTATTTGTTCAAAAAACCCTGGCTGACGGTTCGGCAAGAAAAAATCGAACTGCCCAACGGCGTGATTGTCCCTGAATATTATATTTTGGAATATCCTGACTGGGTGAACACCCTGGCGATAACCAAAGATAAAAAATTTGTGATGATTCGCCAGTATCGCCATGGCTCGCAAACCACCAATTATGAATTTTGCGGCGGCTGTGTTGACCCCGAAGATGAATCTCCGATGGCGGCGGCACGGCGGGAATTGTTTGAAGAAACCGGCTATGGCAACGGCACTTGGAAAATGAACATGAAAATGTCCACCAACCCCAGCACCAATGCCAACTGGACTTATAATTTCATTGCCGAAGATGTTGAACTGCTCGACAGCAAACAGCATCTAGACGGCGGCGAATGCCTGACCGTTCACTTGCTGACGCTGGATGAAATTAAACAGCTGCTTAAGGAAAACGGCATTATCCAGTCGTTGCACGCCTGCGCATTGTGGAAATACATTGCCGAAAATCATTTGCTTTGACAATTATGATGCAAAAGCCCCGAGCCAAAAGGCGCGGGGCTCTTTTATAAAACGGAACCGTAAATATGAAAACAGCCAAATTTTTGCTTGTCTTTGCCGCCTGCACAGTGCTTTATCGGGTCTTTGAACCCGTTTATCAGGCCGAAACCCCGTACAGCCGGAGCGAATTTGAACAGGTGTCGTCTTTTCTGCTTTACAAACGTCAGCACCTGGAAGCTTATGTCCGTTATTGTGCCCAGCAAAATTATCGCTTGGAAAAAATGCCCGCGGCGTTTGAACAGCAGCATGCCCGACAGATAAAGGCGGCGGATGATTTTGTCTTCCGTTTTCAGCCGCAGGAACGCCGGGCGTTTTATGCGGAGCTGAACCGGGCTTATGCCGAAATGGAACCGGAAATGCTGGATAAGCTCGAACAGTCTTATAATCAAAACCGCCAGATATATGAATCCGCCGGACAATCTTTCAGCCGTTATGAATTTTGCCAATGGCTGGATAACCATCCCGAAATCCTGTTTAAGGGAAAAACTGACAAAGAGTTTGATAATAACTGAAAACTGCCGCAGAGAAAATTCCCCGCGGCAGTGTCGGTTAACATATTCCGGTAGCCGTCTAAGTCAAAATACTGTTGCGGTCAACTTTCAGCCGGCGCCATTCCTCCAAGGCCGCCGCGTCGCTCTCAGCGCAGAATTCCAAATCTATCTTGATTTTACAGTCGTAAAAGCTTGCCAGATAACTCAGCATTCCCCAGTGAATATAGGCTCTTCCGCTTTCAACATGGTCAAAATAATGCGGAGAAACATTGGTCTTCATCGCCGGTTCCTCCAGCGTAACTCCGTACATCATCCGCCGCTCATAAAGCTGCCGCCCCAGGCGGGTAAAGGTTTCATGATTGTTTTTCTTAACTTGTTTTCTTGTCAACATATTTCAACTCCGTTTTGTCTTAATATCTCTGCAAACTTCAACGAAAGTCAGGCAAAGATAATTTGGTTAAAACAAAACCCACCTTTGAAACTAAAGGTGGGGGAGTTAGAAACTGTAGAAGAACAGCCCAGGTTATTCGTGCATAGCCTTATTTCCCCGGCTCCCCTCGAAAGGAGTCGTTCTTTTCTTCTAGGAGTTTCTAAGCTCCGCAGTTCATCTCTGAACTGCGGAAATCATTCTAAAGGCTAAAAGTTAAATTGCAATTAAAATCTGTCTTAGTCAGCTTCTTTAATCCGCTCAATATCGGCACCGACGGCACGCAGCTTCTCGTCTAATTTTTCATAGCCGCGATCCAAATGATAAACCCGGTTTACGACAGTTTCGCCTTCAGCTGCCAAACCGGCCAGCACCAGTGCGAAAGAAGCGCGCAAATCCGTTGCCATAACCGGTGCGCCCGACAGACGCTTAACCCCGCGCACAATAGCTGAGGCATGCCCGTGTACGTTAATGTTGGCTCCCATGCGCATCAGCTCGGGCACATGCATAAAACGGTTTTCCCAAATATTTTCTGTCACCAGCGAGGCGCCTTCCGAAACCGTCATCAAAGCCATAAACTGCGCCTGCAAATCAGTCGGAAAACCGGGATAGTAGTCGGTCATAATATCTTGTCCCGTCAGCGTTTTGCCTTTGGCGTCAATCAACAGGCTGTCCTTGCCTTCTTCCACGCTGACCCCCATCGCCCGCAGAATTTCAATCGGAGTCCGCAGCGTAGATGCCTGAGCATTGATGAGTTCCAGCCGTCCGTTGGTAATTGCCGCGGCAATGGCATAGGAACCGGCTTCAATCCGGTCGGCGATAACTTTATGCTGTGCACCGTGCAGCTTATCCACGCCCTGAATGGTCAGCTTTGAACTGTCACGGCCCTCGATTTTGGCCCCCATAGCGGTTAAAAGGTCAATCAAATCGCCGATTTCCGGTTCTTTGGCCGCATTTTCGATCACCGTTTCGCCTTCGGCCAGCGTTGCCGCCATCAAGATATTGCAGGTTGCGCCGACGGAAGCGGTGTGAAAAGTGATGTGTGCCCCTTTGAGACGCCCTTTGATGTCGGCATGAACATAGCCGTTTTTGATTTCGATTGTGGCTCCCATCTGTTCCAGCGATGACAGGTGAATGTCCATCGGACGGGCGCCGATGGCACAGCCGCCGGGCAGCGAAAGCTCAACATGTCCTTCCCGTGCCAAAACCGGCCCCAAAACATAATAAGAGGCGCGCATCTTGCGTACATAATCGTAAGGGGCCATCAAACTGGAGAATTTTTGCGTCCGGTAAGAATAAGTCTTGGTTGCATGTCCGTCAACAAAATCGTCAAAACTGTCAATTTGCGTTCCCATCTGTTCCAGCAGGGCATTCATTGAACGAATGTCGGATAACATCGGCATATTCGTCAGCGTTACGGTCTCATCCGTCAGCAGGCTGGCGCAAATCAAAGGCAAAGCCGCGTTTTTGGCACCGCTGATATAAATTTGTCCGTTCAGGCGGTTGCCGCCGATTATTTTAATCTTGTCCATGTTGGTTCTCCCGCTGGTTGTCCTCTGCTTCTTTGAGTTTTTCTCTGGCTTCCTGCTGTTTCTTGCGTTTTTGCAGATTCTTTTGCAAAGCCTTTGCCTCGCGGTTAAACCGCTCTTGGCTGCGCGGCCCGTGCGCGGTGTTCTTCTTTTCTTTGGTCTCGGTCATCTCAAAACCCCGTTAGTTGATAATGCCCTCATTTTAATCCCGAGAAGTTAAGAAAAGGTGAGTTTTGCCGGAAATCACGGTTAAGGCGTTTTACTCTTTCGGCAGGGGAGTCAGATTAACGGTTGCCACTTCATCAAGATAGTACATGTCCCCGGTAATCGGATCGACGATAAACCAGCCGATTAATCCGCCGAAAAGAATATTGCCGAACCAGTACCAGTTGCTGACGTGATAATCAATGGTGGTAAAACCGGTGGCATATCCGTCTTTGGAGGCTTTAATAATATATTTTTCCGGGTTGAAATAACCGGATTTGGACGATTTTAAATAAACGGTAGTTGGTGTTTGTCCGCTGTAAACAACGGCACCGGAAGAATTTGTCACTTCAATTTTGGCATTTTCAACATTGGCCTGAATTGGAACAATTTGCGTATTGTCTCTGATAATGCTGGCGCACCCGGTCAAAACAAGGAAACACATTAAAATATTTAGTCTTTTCATCGGCTTTTCCTGTAATAAAGTTTAATTCTGACAGCATAAAAATATCTGCAATTTAAGCTTGTGTCAAATATTAAAAAAAGGTACCGCCTGCAGCGCGGTTGTCAGACTGATGAGTATGAAGAATTTAAGGAATTAACAAGGAAAATGAAAGAGGTTGCAATAAACTTCAATCTAAATCTGGCAATGCTGTGCTGATAACTGTAATTTCGGCGAGAAGCAGAATAAACATTGCCGCCAAATATCTAAATTTTTCAAATTGCTCTATTTTTTTTGGAAATTTATTCGTGAAAATAAGAACTGAGAAAATGACATATATGGTAATAAATAGGTAGCCCAAAATTTCAACCGCTCTTCCCATAAAAAAATAAAGGCTCTCAATATTTATTAAAAAAAACACACCCCAAAACATCAAACATGTGAGGAGGGAAAAGAAAATAGCCCAAAAAACCAGCGATTTAAATTTAGCTTTCATGTGAGAATATCTCAAGGTTTATTCATCTGTTGATGATATTCTCACATATTTATAAAATCGTCAATTATGGAAGTTTTCTTTCTAACAAATTGATACATTTGCTTCTGTTTTCTAAGCCATATTGCAATCCCTTCCAGTTATTGACGATATCTTTTGCGCTGTCTTTGAAAATATTGCCAATTCCGCCATAACGCTTTCCGGTCTCAGAACTTACAGACTTTTTAGTTAAGTCATAGGCTTCTTTTAGCAAACCTGCTGTCCAACCTCCGGTTGCCTCCAGTTTTCCGCCTTTCCCGGCGAGACAGCTCATATTCGGCTCGGCCTGACTTGCTCTGCATTCAATAATAGCCATTAAAAAAGCCCTCTCAAAAGGAGGGCTCTTTTAATGGTGCGCGATACTGTGCAAGTATCGGACTAATGAGTATGATGAGTTTAAGGAGTTAATAAGGAAAATTGAGTTGTTTGATGATAGTCCAAGTATGATTTAACGAACACGTATAACACTTATTTATTAATTTTATAATAAGATGTAGGAAAATAGTAGATTTTTTTATTTTTTAGTTTCTTTTTAAGATGTTTCGCTCTACTATGCGATAAAATATGTTAAAATGGTTGCTGTCGGGTTAATGTTAATGATAAAAGAGAAAGAATATGTTTTGGGACTTGGTAGTTGCGTGTCAGAGATGCATGACATACGTGATCGGAGTGTTGATCTTATTCTTACAGATCCGCCTTATAATCTTGGCTTGTTTATGAAAAATCGAGAAACAAATTTGGGTGCTTTAAGAGAAAATCATTTTTCTGCTTCTAATTGGGATTTAGCTTCACCGGACGAGTGGGAAAATTTAATGAAAAATTTTTTTGAGGAAAGTGCAAGAGTTCTGAAAAAAAAAGGTGCAATGATTATGTTTATGTCCATAATTAGAGTCGAGACTATTATAAAAATTGCACAGCAGTACGGTTTCTATTATAAAACAACAGGTATTTGGCATAAATTAAATCCAATGCCACGAAATATGAATCTACATTTTATCAATTCAACTGAAGCTTGGATATATTTTATTAATCAAGGAAAAACTGGAACATTTAACAACAAGGGAAAAGCTATACATGATTTTATTGAAACATCTATAATAAGTTCCAAAGAACAAAAAGAAGGAAAGCATCCAACACAAAAACCAGAAGAAATACTGTTGCATTTTGTTCAATTATTAACAAATGAAAATGATTTAGTTTTAGATCCATTTATGGGAAGTGGCTCAACAGGAGCTGTTGCTCTTAAAGCCAAAAGACGTTTTTATGGAATTGAATTGGAAGAAAAATATTTTAATATTGCTGCAAAAAAATTAGGAAGGTGCAGATGAAAACCGCAATAGATTTATTTGCAGGTGTTGGTGGTTTGTCATTAGGTTTTGAACAAGCTGGGTTTAAAATCGTTTGGGCAAATGAGTTTAATAAATCAATAGCAGATGCATATAAAAAAAATCATCCATATACTATTGTTGATTCTCGGGATATAAGAGATATTAATATACAAGAGGAATTTAAAAAATATATCGGCAATGTAGACGTTGTTATGGGCGGCCCACCATGTCAAGGTTTTTCTCAAAAAGGAAAAAGAATAGGCTTAAATGATGAGCGAAACTTTATGTTTCAAAAATTTGTAGAAGTTGTTTCTATAGTTAGACCTAAATTTTTTGTCTTAGAAAATGTTCCTAATATTCTGACAGCAGAGAAAGGATATTTTAAAGATCAGATTATTAACAGTTTCTGCAAGTTAGGCTATTACCTTGATGTTAAAATTTTAAAAGCAGAAAATTATGGTGTTCCTCAAATACGACGGAGAGCCGTATTTATTGGTAAATTGGGTAAAGATATGGAATATAAAATTCCGGACTTCGCTAATAATAAGGTCTGTGTTGAAGATGCTATTGGCGATTTACCTGTTTTATTATCTGGAGAGGGGAGAAACTTTGTAGAGTATTCGCATAAGCCGATGAGTAAATATCAGGAAGAAATGAGAAAAGATTCTGATGGTATCTGGAATCATGTTGCAACAAATCATAATAAGGCAGCACTTGATAGGCTGAAATATGTATCTTTAACAAGCACAAAGAATGATTTACCCAAAGAACAGCAAACAAAGTCTATATATAGTGGAACATGGACAAGAATAAATCCTAAAGGCTTAGTAAGAACCATTACTACGAGATTTGATACTCCGGCTTCTGGACAATTTACGCTACCTTTTCAAGATAGGTGTCTTACAGTTAGGGAGGCGGCACGATTACAGTCATTTCCAGATACATTTATATTCTATGGCAATAAAACAAATCAAATGCTTCAAGTTGGTAATGCGGTCCCCCCAATGTTAGCAAAAGTGATTGCAGAAACAATTCTAAAAAACTTTAATTAGTCAATTCTATACATTTCGTATAAATCTTCTAAGTCGATAGAAATTCCTACATTTTCTAACATATTTTTTCTTTTATCGAAAAGTAAATCCAATAGTTCTTTGGCATCTCTACCATAATGCAATAAATTGTGGCAATGACTACATAATGAAACAATATTTTCTTCAACATCTAAAGATACATTAAATCTATCAGAAAAAGCCATAGGAATAAGGTGATGTGGTTCTGTATATGGTTTATCATTTTTTCGCCTAATAAAAGTAGGGTGGGTCTCATCAATTTCACACTTATAATTCGCTAAAGCAAGGGCATTTATTGCTGTTTGAGGATTCCTGTTATATATCTTTCTTCCTTTAATGAAAGAAGGAGTTGTTTTAGTTTTAGGAATACCAGAATATTGATGAATTGTCGGAATTATATTTTCGTTGTTTGTCGTTTCTATAACTGATTCATCTAGTCTATTTTCTTCATCAATAATATCAAATTGTATATCACTAAGACTTTTTAATCCAGGTAATATATAATCTTCATTTTTTGTAAAAGGTAAATCATTTGTAAAACATTGACGAAATATTTTAAATCTAAAAGGAGATATAAAACCAATACTAGTTGCAAAATTAGAAAGATTACTTTTAGGTATGCGTAGCTGATTCTTTCTTGGACGTCCACCAGTGAGACGTTCTCTCGATTCATTTTGAGCCAAAGGGTTTATAGCAAAATTTGAGAGTATTCTAGAAATAAATGCGTGAACCATTTGATCTTCACAATCTACAGCAATATTTCTAATATCTCCTGTTTGTTTATTGCGATCAAAAGATGATCTTCCATCAAAAGCACCAATTAACAAAGCTCTTTTAATATTTATATTAGCATCATCAAAAGTACGTATATTCTCGATAATATAGCTTAAATTTGTACTTATATTGCTTTCAAATAAGGTTGCAAATCCTTTCTTCCCCGCAGAAAAACCCATATTTGAACCTAAGGTCTCGGCAGAGAGAATGTTTCCATTCACATTATCAGACATTATCTTCAGAAAATTATAATGTTGCTTTATATCATGTTCTGTTGCTTGTCCTGGATTGTGGCGTACCGGAGCTAACCAAATTTTTTTGTTCCCTTGTACGTAGTTCTCATTAGCTGTAAGAATGGCTCCAAGAAAATATGCTTTTTCAGGGGTAATATCTCTTGTTAAATTTAATAATGTATTCATTTACTCTCCTATCTGATACATCTTTATACTAAAAAAGCAATTGTAATAAGTAAAGAAAAATCGATAAAAGCAATATTTAAATAGATAATTTTTAGTTCTGAAATTCCCAAATCGTCGCAAAATGTTGTTGGTTATTTTCATTTTAGGGGCTCCCGAATAAGATTATTCACGACATAATATACATAGTTAATAACAAAAAGAAATAAAAACTATGTATTTTATCGAATTGAGATATACCAACGGAAAAACTGTCAGACTGCCTGAGCCTTATATTCTGTGGCAGGATGCTAATCGTGCTGTTTTAGCGAGGTATGCTAACAATCCGTATTACACTGCCAGTATCGTTTCAGAATAAGGAGGTGTATCATGTTAAAACAATTTGAAAACTGGTTGTTACAACAAAAATACTCTGCTTTGACATCATCTGATTATACCGGAAGGATTGAGAAATTGTGTCGTAACAATAAATACACATTGGAACATTTGATTAAAAATATTTCCAACATCCTACCGGAATATGAGAAAAACGGTAAAAAACATTCATACGGAAAAAGAAGTCATTGCTCTATTTTGAATGCATTAAGACGTTTTCAGACATTCCTGATTGAGAGTAAATTGGTTTAAACTTCCAAAATTCAGCCTTGTTTGATTGATTTTCATCTGGGCTTATGTTTTCCTTGTTTTATCAAATCTGCTTGTTTATGGAGCAATGGGATATATGTTAAACCTAATTAAAATTGTAAATGAGGTTATAAAAAATAAATTGTCGTTAACGTCAAAAACTTTTACAACTTGTTATCATTACGGTCAGGAAGTTAAATCTTAGTTAATTTTAGCAGAGACTCAACTTTATTTTTAAGTTATAAAATGCTTGTAAAACAAAATAAGCCTTCTAAAATAATAAAAAAATTCTTTAATAGTGAACGATATGCTTAAAATATATGATAAAATAGATATGAGAGTTATGCCTGCTGGTACACTTAAACACCCTTGGCAAGATAGTAATCGCTGCATTATTTTGCTTAATGGCAAAGAACTGTTAAGTTATATTAGAGATGCTGAAATCACTATATTTAAGCAATACGGATTAGAAGATAGTAGCACGGGAAATTATCATTATTTAAGTCCCTCCGAATTGTATGGGTATTTGTCAGATTCTGTCAATAGCATTGAGGACAAAGATATTCCGATTATGTGTTGTACCTGCGATGAGATTGGCTGTGCTTCAGTAAGGATAAATATTATAAAAAAACAAAATAGTGTTATTTGGAAAAATTTCAGAAGTGTTCGCGATGAATGGGATTTGGGTTATACCTTTGAATTTGATGAACAAGAATATAGTGATTTTTTAAGAAGAATAAGAAGTACATCAAATAACAGATAGGAATAATATGCCTCATAAATTAAAAAAATTTAATTCATTTGATACCCCTTATGGTGAGTCATATTCGGTAGATACGCAATTATGGTACAATGATGATGAAAAATTTCCTATTCCTTGCCATAAACCTGAAATAATTTCAGATTTTGCCATTGCAGGTCTTATAGGCGTTGGCGAATGGTATGATGATAATGGATCCTATGGTAATGATTTCAGTGAGTTTGAAGAAATAGTTCAAAACTATTTTAATGATAATAATAAAGATTCTTGCGGTTTCGGTATTATGATACTCTGGAATAACCAAAAATTAATGTGTGCTTGGGAATATAGATATAATAAACGTAGTTTAGAAAAATTTATATCTAATGTATATAAAGACATACCCTCAAAATTTTATACTGACGTTTATTCCTGTTACAAGTTCTTTAATTTCCCTATAGATAAGCAGCGAATTCGTTTAGTTATCCAAGATTATTATGAAACATCAGAGACATTCTTACAAAATGTTTTTGATGGAATAATTGATAAAAAGTATTTTATTTTAACAATGACTTCTGTGCTACAAAATGCTGAAAAATATCTTTTAGATTATGTTTACGAGTATGCAAAAAATAACATTATAAAATCGGATATTTTAGAGAATGCCATAGCTATTGCTAAAGATATTAAATAAAATTAACCATAGGCGGATGCACTCTGCAAGACATTACCAATCTAGCCAGAACCTTGGGATTATCTTCTAAAATGTGTCGTGTAAATAAAACAATCAGCAGGGCTCAGGTGCAGAATATACTTAAAAATCCATTTTATATATAGGATACTTTATCAATAAAGGCAAAACCTATAAGCATAACTATCCGAGATTGATAGATGAAGGATTATTCCGCATTGTCCAGGATACAATGGAAGGAAGAAAACGGGCGCCGAATAAATTATATTATGGCGATAGACAGTATTTATTCAGCGGTTTAGGCGGATGTGGTAGTTGCGGCAGTTTAATGACTGTGAAGTCAAAGTAAAAGACGAAAATCACTCTTATAATTATCTTAAATGTAATAAATTACGTTCAAAATGCAGTCAAAAAACCAGTTAATGAGGTCAAAATCTTAAAGCAGTTGGAGCAAGAATTGTCATTGCCTCTTGTCATCAGCGACGATATGTTAAAAAACATCAAATCAGAAGTTAAAAAACGTCTTAAAGAAGAAAATGCAAATACCGCCGTCTTAAAAAGCAATATAACAAAGAAACTCACCGACCTTGACGAACAGATAAAAACCTTATTCCGCAGTTATATCCAAGGCAAATGTGATGAAAAAATGTATAATGAGCTTAAAACCGAGATTGAGCTTGAAAAAGAAAAACTGCAAAAAGATATGGATAAATATCTTGAGATTGATAACGAAACTGATGAAATGCTTGCAAATATCGCGGAAGTTGCTACAAATATTGGAAATTTCTTAAAAAGTCCAATACTCTCGCCAAAAAGAGAAATTTTGAGATTGATATTATCGGACTGCAAAACCGAAAGAAAAAATATAGCGTTTTCAATAACTAAGCCATTCAATATGCTACTGAAAACGCCTGAAATTCATAAATGGTGCCGCTGGCAAGAATCGGACTTGCGACCCCGTCATTACCAATGACGTGCTCTACCACTGAGCTACAGCGGCGGCAACGAAAGGAAACATACACGCCCTTCAAAAAAAAATCAAGTATAATTTTATGATTAATGTTAATTATTTTTTTTACGGAAGTTTTTTCTGTTTCGGCGGCTCTTCAATTCTTCTTAACCGCCGCTATATATATTAAGCCGGAAGGAATAAACCTTTGCGGCACTAATAACTTATGACTGGCTGAACAATTAATCACGGAAACACCCGGTTTGTGCCGGGTGTTTTTTATGCTTGGTTATTTTGCAAAAATCTTTTATGATAATTCCGGTTTGGTAAAGAGGATATGTCAATGCATAGACTGTGGCTTGTGGCAGTGTTCTGCCTTTTTTTAAGCGCCTGCGCCGGAGAAAAGCCGGAACTGCGCAGCTCCTATCTGCTGGTAACCGGTCCGCACCGTTACCCGGTTACGCTTAACTTTGACGAGGAAAGCGGGCAGTATTGGGGCACTTATTTTAATCAATATTACGGAGACTATCGGCTGGAAGAAAAAGAAGAAACCCGGCGGATTTTTTTTGACACGGTCAATGCCACCCGGCTCAGACGTCCGGAGCGTATGCTGAAACCGGAACGCGCCTATTTTGATTTCCTCTATGGCGAAAAAATAATGTATCTGACGCAGGATGAACTGGTTTTGGAAAACATTTACGGTCAGACGCTGCGTTTTAAAGCTGTCGATTAAAGAATAATTAAGGCTGGTATTTTATGAATATGAGTATATCTTAAAAAAGCACATAATTTATTAAAGGAGATTTTTCATGTCTAAACTGTTTAGCCTGATTTTGGGCACTTTGTTGTTTACCGCCTGCACGGCCGAAACTCCGGACAGTTTCGTCGGTAAGGAATATAAACTGCAGAATGCTCCGGCAAATGCGGAAATTACGCTCGGCTTCGACGGAAAGGAAAACCGTTTTTTCGGAAAATCGGCAATTAACAATTATTTCGGTTCTTACACGCTGGACGGCGATAAAATAACTTTCGGCCCTGCCGGAGCAACCATGATGGCCGGCCCGCAAGAGCTGATGACCGCAGAGCAGGAATATCTGCAGTTTTTGCCGACGGTCAAGCAGTTCAAGCTGGACGGAGAAAAGCTGACCCTGAGCGGCGCAGACGGCAAAGAACTGGTTTTTGAAGAAACCGGAACCGTCTCTGAAAATTAAATTTTCGGGGCTTTCCCGAAAGAAACCGTAAAAACGTTTAGCCGATTCGCTAAACGTTTTTTGTGCGCGAAGCATTACTTTTCTGTTGTTTTTATTTCAAAAATAGCTATTCTTTACAAACGTTGACTAATAATAAAATGAAATAGGACGAATACACATGTTGGATATTAAATATATTATCGATAATCAGAATCAAGTCAAAGAAAGCCTGGCTAAAAAAGGATTCCCTTCCGAAAACGTCGATAATTTAATATCAACCTATCTGGAAATGAACAAACTCAAAACCTCGTCACAGACTCTGGCGGAAGAGAAAAACCGGCTGAGCAACTCTATTAAGTCAGCCTCGGCGGAAGAGTGTCCCGCAATTATAGCTAAAAGCCGTGAACTCGGTGATGAACTGAAAAAGCAGCAGGAAGAACTGGGTGAAATTCAGGCCCGGTTTGACGAGCAGATGCTGCGTATGCCGAACTATCCCAGCCCGGACTGCCCGGTCGGACCTGATGAAAGCGCCAACGTTGTTCTGCGCAAGGTGGGCGAGCCGACCAAGTTTGACTTTACCCCCCGCGACCATATTGAGCTGATGGAGTTAAACGACTGGAGCGAAATGGAGCGCATTGCCAAAGTTTCCGGTTCTCGCACTTATGCAATTAAAAATGATTTGGCACAGTTGGAACTGGCCATTCACATGATGGTACTCGACAAACTGCGTTCTCACGGTTTTACGGTCATTACCGTACCTTCCGTCTCCAAAGAACGGCCTTTGTACGGCCAGGGCTATCTGCCTTTTTCCCGCGACGAGATTTATTATATGCCTGCCGATGATTTATATCTTTCGGGAACAGCCGAATTGATTCTGAATTCCCTGCGTGCCGATGAAATTCTCAGCGAGAACGAACTGCCGATTCTCTATGCCGGATTTTCTCCCTGTTTCCGTCGTGAAGCCGGAGCCGCCGGAAAAGACACCCGCGGTTTGGTGCGGGTTCACCAGTTTATGAAAACCGAACAGTTTGTCATCTGCAAAAATGACGTCAACGAAAGTGACAAGTGGCATAAAAAGCTTCTGGCGATCTCCGAAGAAGTTTTGCAGGATTTGGAGCTTCCTTATCAGGTGCTTGATATCTGCACCGGTGATATGGGTGCGCCGAAATATCGTCAGTATGACCTGGAGGCCTGGGTTCCTTCGCAGAACTGTTATCGTGAAACCCATTCCTGCTCCAACATCACTGATTGGCAGGCCCGCCGGACGAATTTGCGCTATCGCGACAATGCCGACGGCAAGGTTAAATATGTTCATACATTGAACAATACCGGCATCGCAACGCCCCGCGCTCTGGTTCCGTTTATTGAAAATCACCAGAATGCGGACGGTACGGTTAATATTCCGGTTAAGCTGCGGCCTTATCTCGGCGGCAAGACCAAAATCGGTAAAAACGCTTAAACTGAAAACCGCTCCTTGTGGGCGGTTTTTTTGCGGGAGAAAAAGCATGACGCCTTCTGACATCCGTAAAATAATCGACTTCTATCGCATTGTTGAAAAATTGTGTCTGGTCAGACGCGACGTAAAATTATCCGACGGCCGACCGGAGAATGATACCGCGCATATTTTGAAAACGGCTTATCTGGCAATGTCGGTCTTTCCTTATCTGCAAACAAAAGTCGATTTGACCAGAATGCTGGAGCTGGCTCTGGTTCATGATTTGGTTGAAGCCGAATGCGGTGATGTTCCTCTGGCTGCCCAACAGGGGGATTCTCAACTGAAAAAACAGAAGAAGGAAGCCGAAACCGCCGCCGTAAAACGTTATCGCCGAATGCTGCCCGCCGTTGCCGGCAGCCGGATTTATGATTTGTTTATGGAATATGAAAACAAAAACAGCCGCGAAGCACAGATTGTTTATGTTCTGGATAAACTGGAGGCTGATTTTCAGGCCTGCCGTTATGGCGATGTCCGCTATTGGGGAGAGGGGGCGAACGGCGACTGGTATTATCGCTGCGTGATGAGCGGCGAAACCCCGGAAAAACCCTGGCTCGCCAAACTTAAAGAACCGCTGCTGGATCATCTGGAAGCCCAGTGTCTGAATATTTGCCGTATGGCCATGATTAAAAGCTGTGTTAAAACGAATGTTATTCCGTCAGAATTAAATTATCAGCGTCTGCCGTTAACCGATGCTTTGTCCGACTTTATGGATATTGTTGAAAAGCTGGCTCTGGTTGACCGGGATAACCTGTTGTCCGATGGAACGCCGGAAAGCGATGCTGACCATGTTGTTAAACTGTGTTTCCTGCTGTTGGTTCTTACCCCTTATCTGCAAAATCGGTTTGCTTGCGGAGAACTGCTGCGGCTGGCTTTAATCCATGATTTGCCGGAAGCGCTGGCCGGGGATGTTTCTTTGTCATCGCAGATTCGCTATCCGGAATTGAGAGTGCACAAAAAAGAAAAAGAAGCCGAAGCTGCCGCCGCTATCCGTGCCGTATTGCCGGCTCCGTTAAATCAGCAGTTTTTTGCTTTGTTTAGCGAATATGAAGCGGGAGTAACCCCGGAAAGCCGTCTGGTTAAATTGCTGGACAAACTGGAAGCAACCCTGCAAAGCAATCTTTATCATGACGGCGATGTCCGCTACTGGGGAAAATGTGATTGCGGTGACTGGTATTATCGTAACGCATTGACGCCGCATCCGGAAGTCAATGAACTGAATGAGCCCGCGGTATCCGCTTTGCAGGAGGAGATTATCCGCCTCTCCCGGGAAAATATTCTGAAAAGCGGCCTTTCTCTGCCTGAAACGGAAACGGCCGCACAATAAAAAAGCCCTCCGGGGAGGAGGGCTCGGTCTTAACTGTTGCTGTTAAGGTTCTGAATTGCCAGCAAAAACGGAGAAATCAGCTTGGGTTGCGGTTTGGCGCCATAATGTTTTTCCAGCACCTGAATCTGATTTATCTTTTTCAAAACGCTGGCCGGAACTCTGGTATCTGCCGGCAGATAAAGGTCAAAACTGCTGTAGCTGCCGGTTGAGGTCATCGGCCGGCGGATCTTGCTGGAACAGTCTTTGTTGCCGCTGAAGATGCCGATGTGTCCGTGCGGATGCGAGGCGCTACGTCCGTAAACGCCGACCCCGCCGTCGGGAACCACGGTGTTGTTGCTGACATGGCTTTTGATGCGGACAAAATGCGGATTGGCATCAAGTTGCCGCTTGGCCATATAAGCGCTTCGGCCGTACATTTCGCCCAATCCGGTTTCGCGGAAAGCTTTTTTGGCGCCGCGGAAGCAATAGCCTTCACAGTTCATCCGGGCCGCAACGTCTTCGGCATTCTCAGCCAGCTTTAAGGCTGTTTCGCCGGGAACCATCGCCGCCAGATCTTCAGCGCTGAATTCAATATCGGTATAGGGCAGGTCTGCCAGAGTAACGACATTTTCTTCCGCCGCCGGAGAATCCTGTTGTGCCATGGCATTAATGAGCGTTTGCTCCAGCAAAGGGTTGATAAAGCCGAAATCGGTCGGTTCATAATCAGGGTAACTTTTGTTCTCTTCTGCGGCCTGTGTGAATGAAGCCGTTAAACCGGCAGACTGGTCGGGCGTTATATCCGGCAGAGAAATCTGCTTACTGTTTAAAGCAGCTTTATATGAGGTATTGTCGTTCATCGGGTAACCGTTGTATGCCCCGGTGGTACTGAACAATGTGGCGGCAGCCACGCCGTAGCGTTTGATGTTGCGGCGGAAAGCCTTGGCCGCGTCTCCGCAGAATTCTTTAACCTGTCTGAAAAACGACATTCCTGATTTTTTCTTCGTGCCTGTCTTGGGGGCAGACTGTTTTTTTGCTGCCCGAACCGAAGAATCGATTTTAGCCTGCGGCTGAGAGGAGACAGCTGTTCCGTTATCCGGTTTATGTTCTGTTTCAGGTTGAGACGGAACCGGTGCCTGAGACTGAACCGGCTTTACGAAATCATCTGCCGGTTTGTTTACTTGAAGGTGAATTTCTTCACTCATGATTTTCTCAGTTTCATCGACAACCGGATGTTCGGCGACAGTCTCGCCCGTCATTGGTACCGAAACCGTCTCGGCCGGATTTTCTATTTCCCGTTGTATGCGGAGAGCCGTATTGTCGGAGGCCTCTTTTACGCCGGATTTTGTTTCCCGAATGTTCATGGAATATTCCTCCGACATAGGAGCTGCGGCTGTCTCTGCCGTGTCTGATTCAAAAATTTCATTGTCGGGAAGAACAAATTCATCGGCAGTACCGCGGGACATGGCATCCAAATTGAATATTTCAGACATTTCTGCCGAAACAGCGCCCTGTCGGCGGGTCTGATAACGATGCTGCTCGAGCATAATTTTGGCCTTGGTTGCTTCGGGAGAATATTCATAACGCATCTGAACGCCGTGCTTATAATAGTTGCGGCCGAATTCTTCAATATATTCTTTCATTAAATCCAATGCGTCATTATCAATGTTGAGCTTCCCTTCGGCAAAGAGTTTAATCTGCTCTTCGGCCTCCTCGACGATTTGAGCAAATTTGGCATTGACAATATGCCGGACTTGCAGATTTTGCTGGGCATTTTTGCAGAATTCATAGATTTCTCTGATTTTCAGTAATTTTTGCTTGGTAATATGATGAGAATTGTTAGCTGCGACTGAGGAATAAGTGTCGTCATTAAATGTCATTTTCTTACCTTCCTGCATGTTTTTTTATTTAATGTGACAAAATATAGCAAATTTTTGTCATTGTGTAAAGGGTGTGGTTTTAATTTTAATAAAAGTGTAACATTGGAAATGTCGTTGAATAACAATAGGTTATTTTAAACTATAACGAATTTCATATTCCGCTATAACTTTCGTTATATGATTGTATTTTGTCTATTTTAAACTGCTCCGCGGAATGGTTTTGGGCTTTATGAAATCTCAGATAGGTTCAGAGATTGCCGGCGCTGGAAAAATTGATGCGCGGGTCAACTAAGGAATAAGTAATGTCGCTGAGTAATTTCAGCAGCAGGCCTAAAAGCGCAAAAATGTATAAGGTTCCGAAAATAACCGGATAATCGCGGGTCATAATGGCTTCGTAGCCGAGCAGACCCAACCCGTTAAGTGAAAAAATAACTTCAATTAGCAACGAGCCGGTAAACAGCATTTTAATCAGCAGCGTCGGAAAACCGGCAACCACAATCAGCATTGCATTGCGAAAGACATGCCCGTATAAAACCTGATTTTCACTCAGGCCTTTGGCGCGGGCAGTCAAAACATACGGTTTGTTGATTTCATCCAGAAACGAATTTTTTGTCAGCATGGTCAGGCTGGCAAATCCTCCGATAACCATGGCTGTCACCGGCAGGGCAATATGCCAGAAATAATCAATGATTTTGCCGAACAGGGAAAGCTGCTCCCAGTTGTCGGAAGTGAGCCCCCTCAGCGGAAACCAGTGCAGATAAGTTCCTCCGGCAAAAAAGACAATCAGAAACACCGCAAACAGAAAAACCGGAATAGCCGCCCCGATGATAACCGCAAAAGAAGTCCAGACGTCAAAAGCGCTTCCGTCGCGTACGGCTTTTTTTATGCCCAGCGGCAGCGCAATCAGATAAATAATCAAAGTTGACCACAGTCCCAATGAAACGGAAACCGGCAGCCTTTCCCAAATCAGACGGCTGACGGATTTATCCTGATAATAGCTTTTGCCGAAATCAAACCTGGCATAAGAACTGACCATTTGCCAAAAGCGTTCATGCAGAGGTTTGTCAAATCCGAATTGTTTTTCCAGCTCTTTGATTAAGTCTTCGGGCACGCCCTGCGCTCCCTGATACTTTGCCGCCGACTGATTCATGTTTACCGCCGCGGTGGAGGTAAACTGCGACTTTGAATCAACGTTAAAACCGCGGTATTTGGCCAGAGTGTGTTCCACCGGTCCGCCCGGTGCCGTCTGGATAATCAGAAAATTGATTGTCAGAATGCCCAGCAGTGTCAGCGGAATCAGCAGCAGGCGTTTAATAATGTAATTTCTCATTTGTTGTCCTTTTCTGCCGGGGTTTTGGCCCACCATGTCATCGGCTGAAAACCGGCCTTGACTTTGCTGTGCGGAAACATGAATTTGTTGTGATAAGCTACCCGCTGAGCCGGAGAATACCATTGCGGAATCATATAGTTTTCCGTCAGCAGAACCCTGTCGAGCGCACGCACATACGCTTCATAGTCGTCTTTTTCCTGTGCTGCGATTAACCCCTTGATTAACTGGTCGGCAACCGGGTTTTTGATGCCCATAATGTTATAGCTTCCCCTGACGTCGGCTGAAGCGCTGCCCCACATTTCGGCCTGTTCGTTGCCGGGCAGGCGGCTGACGCCGTAGGAGATAATCGCCATGTCAAAATCAAAATTGTCCAGCCGGTTTTTAAAAATATTTACTTCCAAATTGCGAAAAGTCAGTTTGATGCCGATTTTGGCCAGATTATTGATAAAAGGCAGCATCACCCGTGTAAAGGTGTTGCCGTTGGCCGAATTGCTTAAAACTTCAAATGCCAGCGGTTCCCCGGTTTTCAGATTGGTCATTTTTCCGTTTACAAAGTCATATCCGGCTGCCCGCAGCAACTTGACGGCTTCCTTCAGGTGCCGCCGTGTTTCCTTGAAGTCTTTGTGCCGCGGATTTGCCGGAACTGTTGTAAAAACTTCGTCCGGCAACTGCCGCCGGTATCTGTTCAAAATTGCCAGTTCTTTTCCTTGCGGCAGGCCGGTCGCTTCCATGCCCGTATTGGTAAAATAACTGTACAGGCGCCGGTACTGGTTATAAAACAGTTTATCGTTGGCCCAGTCAAAGTTAAAAGCCAGTGCAATCGCCTGTCGGACACGCCGGTCCTGAAATTGGGGCTTGCGCAGGTTGAAAGCAAACATTTGCAGCACGGCGGCATTATTATGAGCCATTTCCTGTTTGATTATCCTGCCTTCTTTAACCGGACGGTTGTCATATCCGGTAACCCAGATTTTGGCAATATATTCTTCCCGTACGTCTATACTGCCGGCAAACAGGGCCTGCAAAGTGACAGTCGTATCCTGATAATAGTCAAAACGAACTTCGTCAAAGTTAAAAAAGCCCTTGCGGCTGGGCAAATCTTTCGCCCAGTAATCCGGATTCCGCCGGAAAACCAGATACCGTCCCGGTTCATATTTTTCCAATCGGTAAGGGCCGCTGCCGAGCGGAATGCGCAGTGACGGTTTGCTGAAGTCAAGCCCCTCCCAGTCTTTGGCCGAATAAATTTTTATTTGTGACAAAATCAGCGGCAGTTCTTTGTTCTGCGAACCTTTTTTGAAATAAAAGCGCACTTCCCGCGGATTAATTTTTTCCACCCGCTCCACATCTGCATAATAAACCTTATAAAGCGGCTGTCCTTTTTCTGTCAGAGCCTTGTAGCTGAAAATAACGTCATCGGCGGTAATCGGTGTCCCGTCTTGAAATTTGGCCCGTTCATCCAGCCGAAAGCCGACATACGAATTGTCTTCCGGCAAATCAAAGGCCTTTGCAACCAATGGATAAACCGTCGCCGGATCGTCTGCCGGAACAATGCCCAGACTGTCCAAACTCAGATTGGCCACCTGCGGCGTAGCATTTCCTTTAAAGATAAACGGATTGAAATTGTCAAAACCGCCATATTCCGGCATCACGATTCGCCCGCCTTTGCGCGCCTGCGGGTCGGCATAGTCGAAATGGGTAAAATCATGTTCGTATTTGGGATGATGATACAGGGCAATCTGCGGCATAATCTCAGCCGTTGCCGGAAACGGCAGCAGCAACAGACCGCTCAGCAGCCAAAGGCGGATTTTTTTATTTATTGTAATTGTCCTCATCCGTCCATCCGCTGAAGGGATATGCATAATCTTCGTCTTTTGCCTGTGTCAGTCGGGATTTCCTTGTTTCTGCCGGGTAAGCGGTTTCCGTCTCCGGTTTGGTCTCCGCCCGCGGCTGAATGCCGGTCATCTCCTCCCATTCCCGTTTGAGGGAATTGAGTGTTTTCTGTGTATTGGTAAAGCCGATTTCCGTTTCCTCCATACTCGAAAAAGTCGGCTGCTTTCTTATGTCTTCGACGGCTGGTTCCCTTTCTTCGGCAAAGCGGCTTCTTTCCTTGTCGTCTCTTTCTTCTTCACGGCGGGTGATAACCGGCGCCGGCATGGCGTCGTCGTCATGTCGCGCGTCAACAAACGGCGTTTGCGGTTCACTGTCGGTTTCCGCCGTGCCGAAACTGCGTTCCAGAGCCATTGAAAAGGGATCCCTGTCGCCGCTCGTTTCCGGTTCTTCTTGGGGCCGGCTGCGGTGCTTAAACGGATTGAACATATCCATAAACGATTTACGGTCGCCGTCTTCCGTTTGCGAAACGGCGGCAAAAGAAGAGTTTTCGTGCTGAAGTCTGAGTTCGCGGCGTAAAGGTTCTCTTTCTTCCGTTGCCGGAGCAGAAGCGGAAAGCCCGCTGAACCGGCGTGGTTCCGGTGAAGTTTCCTCATTTTCCTCCCTGAGGTCGCCGAAGTCGCGCTTGCGGCGGATTTGTTCGCCCCAGGGGGCAAGAATGGAATAGACCTTGCCGTAAACTCCGGTTTCGACCATTGTCAGAAAAATGCGCTCTTTGTCATGCTTTTCCAAAATGCCGAGCAGATTTTGATATCGGGCGCAAAATTCCAGAATTGTCCCTGCCAAAACTTTGTCATTTTGGGCCTTGAGAACCAGACGGCTGCCGAAATTGCCCTGATTGGCGTCAATTTCGATAATTACTTTGCCGAATGCCCATTTGGCGCCGTTGCGAGTTTTGGCCCACAGGGAATCTATCTGCTCGGGCGCAGCCAGTGCCCCGCGCTGAATAATTTCGGCCAGCAGTTCGTTCATGTCGGTTATGAACAGGTCAAATTTATTGAGAATGAAACCGTCTTTGCCGTTTTGTTCGGCTTCCAGCATAATCCGTGCGATTAAATCCGTATATTCCAGATTCTTTTTCATCTGTTTAAACAAACTGTACATATTGTCGTTCAGGCGGTGGAAGTTCAGATATTGGGTCACGTAACCGAAAATCATCCACAAGACGAGAACCGGCAGCACCAGCAGCGCGATATACAAGGAAATGTCCGACAGTCCCAAACTGCCGAAACTCATGCCGCCGAGCTTGTCTTTCAAATACATGAACATATAAATCAACCACAGGAAAGTTGAAAAGACCGAGGCAAAAAAAGCTAAAGCTAACACGAACGGAAACTCCCGGTTAATAAACAAAATCTGCCCTTTATACTATTCCATCTGCGGCAGATTTCAATTAAAATCTTTGCAAAACGCCCTGCTTTGGGATATTAGGGGCGATAAATCAACAACAAACAAAAATAATAGTCGAAATTTTGAAATTTTTGTGCTAAGAAACCAGCAGGACTAAATTTATAAAGAGAAAAAACACCATGAGTAATAACAATACATTGGTTTTGGATTTTGAAAAAAATATCGTTGAAATCGAAGCTAAGATTGAAAGTTTAAAACTCTTGGCCAAAGACCAGGATGTCGATATCGCCCAGGAGGTTAACCGTTTGGAACAAAAACTCGAAAAACAGGTCAAGCTGACATACGCTAACCTGACCCCTTGGCAGAAACTTCAGGTTTCCCGCCATCCCCAGCGCCCGCACTGCCTGGATTATGTTCATGCCCTGATTGAAGATTTTACCCCGCTCTGCGGCGACCGCCTGTTCGGCGATGATGAGGCTATGATCGGCGGTATCGGCCGCTTTAAGAATATTTCCGTCGTTGTCATTGGACAGGAAAAGGGCTCTGATCTTGAAACCCGTATGAAACATAATTTCGGTATGGCCAAGCCGGAAGGGTATCGCAAGGCACAGCGCCTGATGGATATGGCTGACAAATTCAATATGCCGGTTATCGCATTCGTCGATACCGACGGCGCTTTCCCGGGCATCGACGCCGAAGCCCGCGGTCAGGCCGAGGCAATTGCTTCATCAATTGAAAAATGCCTGCAGATTCATGTGCCGATTATCTCAATCGTTATTGGTATGGGCGGTTCCGGCGGTGCCATTGCCATTGCCACGGCTAACCGGATTCTGATGCTGGAACACTCGATTTATTCGGTTATTTCTCCCGAAGGCTGCGCTTCCATTTTATGGCGTTCGGCCGATAAAGTTCAGGAGGCGACCGAAGCGTTGAAACTCACCGCGCAGGATTTGCGTAAATTCGGCGTGATTGACGAGATTATCAAAGAGCCGGTCGGCGGCGCCCATCGCGACCCCAAAACCACTATTGAAAAGGTTGGCGACAGCATTCTTAAACATTTGAAGGAGCTGCTGCCGTTGAGCGGTGACGAATTGAAAAAGCAGCGCACGGCCAAGTTCCTGGCCATGGGGCGCAATTTGCCGGAAAATTAAAGGAAAACCATGACCGTCGGAAGTTTTTATCTGCCCTGGGAGGGACTGCTCGGAGGACTGGTCGTCATCTTGCTGCTCGGCAATATGATTGTTTTGCTGCGGCGAGGTGCTTCAAAAGAGCTGTCTTCGTTGGCGGATACGCTGTTCCGCGGTCAGGCCGAACTGGCCGGACGTCTGACCCAGCTGTCGGAAAATAATCAGAATTCTCAGAACCGTATTGCCGAAGCTATAAACGAGCAGAAACTGTCGGTGCTGAAAATAATGGATGAAAAGCTGCTGGCCGTTACCAAAAGCGTCGGCGACGGATTGCAGCAGTCAACCGCCAAAACGACGGAAACGCTGCACGACCTGCGTGAACGTCTGGCCAAGATAGATGTTGCCCAGCAGAAGATTTCCAGTTTGTCGGAGCAGGTCGTCTCGCTGCAGGAAGTCCTTTCCAACAAGCAGGCGCGCGGCGCTTTCGGCGAGATTCAGCTGAATGACCTCGTCACTTCGGCTTTGCCACCCTCGGCTTATGCTTTTCAGGTTGTGCTCGGTAATCAGAAACGCGCCGACTGCGTGCTGAATCTGCCCAATCCGCCGGGAATGATTGTGATTGACTCCAAATTTCCGCTTGAAAGCTATCAGGCGCTCCGCAATGCCCAAACCGACCGCGAAAAGGTCGAGGCTGAGCGTTTTTTCCGTGCTTCGGTGCTGAAGCATATTAAAGATATTTCCGAGAAATATATTATTCCCGGCGAAACCGCGGAATCTGCCCTGATGTTTCTGCCCTCGGAATCCATATATGCCGAACTGCATTCCAATTTTACCGATGTGGTTGAAGTCTCCTACCGTTCCAAAGTCTGGATTGTTTCGCCGACCACGCTGATGGCCACACTTAATACGGTGCGCGCGGTATTAAAAGACGCCCGTATGCGGGAAATGGCCGGCGTTATTCAGAAAGAAGTCGGCAGCCTGACTGAAGACATTTCCCGGCTTGATGACCGCATTGAGAGCCTGAGCAAGCATTTTGACATGGCCTCGCGCGATATCGGCGACATCAAGGTTTCTTCCGGAAAGATTTCCCGCCGGATTGACCGGATTGAAGATATTCAGCTCGGCAATGACAAAACGCCGGTCGGCGTTGAACATCTGGCCTCCTGAAACCGGAATAATAATATGGGATAACTCATAATAAAATTTTTGCATTTTACCAAATTGCGATATTGATTTATGGAATAAAAGCGGATAACTTATCTGCTGATAACAATAAAAGGAAAATAAAGAGGTATTATCGTGACTAGATCTGAATTAATTGAAAGAATTGCCAATAAAAATCCCCATTTAATGCTGAAAGACGTTGAGCGTATCGTTGCCGTCGTATTTGATAAAATCATCAGCTCTCTGGCGGCCGGAGAACGTGTCGAGTTCCGCGGCTTTGGCGCTTTTTCGATTCGTAAACGTACGCCCCGGGTTGCCAAAAATCCCCGTACCGGCGAACAGGTTCAGGTTGAAGAACGCAATATTCCTCATTTTAAAACCGGAAAACAACTGCATGAATTGCTGAATCCGAAAAAATAATTCCGAAATTTTAGCGAAAGGGCTGGAACATGGGTTTTATGAAACTGTTGATAGGCTTGCCGATATTGATTGTTATTCTGATTTTTGCATTCGTGAATAATGATTTGGCGACGTTTGACCTCTGGCCTTTTTACTTTGAAATAACCGTATCTTTGAGCGTGGCGGTTGTTTTCTTCATTCTGTTGGGCTTTATTCTCGGCCTGGTATGGATGTGGATGTCTTATGCCCCGGTGCGCAAGGCGTTGCGTCAACAGGTTAAGCAAAACAAAAAACTGAGCAAAGAACAGCAGAAACTGGTTGAAAAGGTTTCGGGTCTGCAGTCCAATCTGGACAGCTTTAAGGCCGCCGAAGCCGCTAAACCCAAACCGACAATAAAAGAAAGGTTTAAAGCCGCTTTCTCCCGTAAGCCGAAGACCGGCGAAGCTGCTGAAACCAAATAACTGAAATGGTATAAACATGAACTGGTTAACTGATTTCGTACGTCCGAAAATAAAAAAAGTCACCCCGAAAGAGATTGCCGACAATCTGTGGGTCAAATGCCCGATTTGCGGTCAAATGCTCTTCTCCAAGGAAATGAAGAAAAGCCTGTATGTCTGCACTTCCTGCGGCCATCATCTGCGTCTCTATGTTGACAAACGGCTGAAAATGCTTTTTGACGGCGAGTTTAATGAAATCGCTTTGCCCAAGGTTAAGGAAGATCCGCTCAAATTCAAGGACACCAAAAGATATACCGACCGTCTTAAGGCTTATCGCAAATCAACCGAAAGCAATGACGCCATCCGTGTTGCCCAGGGCGACATCGGCGGCATTCCCTGCGTCGTCGCCGCAATGGATTTCTCTTTTATGGGCGGCTCTATGGGAATGGCCGTCGGCGAGGGAATAGTTAAAGCGGCTGAAGTTTCTGCCCGTAATAACTACCCGCTGATTATTGTCGCTTCCTCCGGCGGCGCCCGCATGCAGGAGGGCATTTTGTCCCTGATGCAGATGGCCCGTACCACGGCGGCGATTAATCAGGTGAAGGAAAAAGGTATTCCTTATATTTCGGTTCTGACCGATCCGACTACCGGCGGCGTTTCCGCTTCTTTTGCCATGCTGGGCGATGTTCACATTGCCGAAAAAGGCTGCATTATCGGTTTTGCCGGGGCCCGCGTGATTGAACAGACGATTCGCGAAAAACTGCCGGAAGGTTTCCAGCGCGCCGAATATCTGCGTGAACACGGTATGGTTGATATTGTGGTCACCCGCCAGGAACTGAAAAACGAATTGGTCAAGGTTATCAGCATCCTGACCCATAAAAAACCGGCGTTGAATACAGCGCTGTTGGAAAACAGATAAAACCAGCCCTGCTTCGGCAGGGCTTTTCATATCTGCGGCCCTTTTAAATCGCTGAAGAGAACTTATCTATATATCCCGAGAGGAAACCATGACGCTGGATTTATCAAAACTGGAATATGTTATTTTTGACTGGGACAACACGCTGGCCGAAAGCCGGAGCACGTTGGTTCTGTCCGTCAACCGGGTTTTGAAGGAATACGGCCTGCCTGACTGGGAGGCGGTTAAAAGCCGCCGTAATCCGGATTTGTCTTTTCGTGATAATTTTCCGCTTGTCTTTGGGGCTGAAAATGCCGTTGCCGCTTACGAACGTTATGCTGAAATCTATAAGCATGAGGTTCGCAGCCATATCAGCACCTTTCCCGGCGTGCGCGATGTTCTGGCTTTTTTCCATGCCCGCGGAATTCCGATGATGATTATGAGCAACAAAGACCGGCGTCTGATGGAAATAGAACTGCCGTTGTTGTTTGATCCGCAGTTGTTTTCCCGTGTCGTCTGCGGTCATGAAGCCTCCCGCGACAAGCCTTATCCCGAGCAGATTTATTACACTCTTGACGGTCTGTTGGCTCCGGCGGACATTACTCCTGAACGTGTATGGATGATAGGTGACAGCCCGATGGACAGCAAATCGGCCGAAGCCGCCAATGCCCTCCCGGTACGCATAGGGCGCTCAATTTGGGGAGATGAAGGAGCCCCGGATACTAAGATTGTCTATTTCAACAATTTTGAAGATTTTTACCACACGCTGAAGCTGATTAAATAGACAAATAAGGCTTGAAAAATTGTCTAAAAAACGCTAAGATGAATTCATTCTTTTTAACAGACAATTTTTCAGGTGACATAATGGTCGATTATCCTTTTCTCGGAGCTCAATACCATAAAGACAAAACGGTTTTCCGCGTTCAGTCGGAACATGCCGCGGGAATGGAGCTCTGCTTGTTTTCCCCGGATGAAAAAGAAGAAATCCGCATAAAAATGAACAAGGGGGACGATAATGTCTGGGCGGCGGAAGTCCCCGCCGTTAAACCCGGACAAAAATATGGATACCGCGCGTATGGAGAATATGATCCCTCGCGCGGTTTGTTTTTTAACCCGGCCAAACTGGCAGTTGACCCTTACGGTTTTGAAGTCAGCAAGACCATGGACGAGTGGACTTCTCCGTTGCTTGATATCGAAAATTCGCACGACAGCGCTCCGGTTATGCCTAAATCGGTGGTGGTGGACATGAAACGGATATTTGATCCGGAAAAATATCCCCATTTGCAGAAACGCCCGTCGTTTCCGATTGCCAAAGATATCATTTATGAAACTCATATCAAAAACTTTTCTCACCTGAATACCATGCTCCCCCGGGAAAAACGCGGCAAATTGTCCGGTCTGGGCGATTCATGGACCCTGAACTATTTCAAACGCCTCGGGGTTAATAATATTGAACTGATGCCGATAGCTCCGACCTGCTGCGGCCGCCAGATTCAAAAACGGGAAGGGCGGACCGACAGTTGGGGTTATAATCCTTATTGCTTTTTTGCGGTCGATCCCCGTTACGGCAATTGGGAAGATTTTGCCTCTGCCGTCAGTGAACTGCATAAGGCGGGAATAAAAGTGACGGTGGACGCTGTTTTTAACCATACCGGCGAACACGCCGCCACCGGAGAACGTAATCAGTCCCTGTCATTTAAATTGCTGGACAGCCCGAATTATTATCGGCCGGACGGAGACAACCGCGGGCGTTTTATGAACAGTACCGGCTGCGACAATAACTTTAATCTTGATTCGCCGGCCGGCCGCGGCATTTTGCATAATTATCTCCTGTTGATGCACAAACTGGGCGTGGACGGCATCCGCTGGGATTTGGGCGGCGATAATGCATTAGATAATTACGGACGTTTTCAGGAGGACGGAGCCTTTATTCAGGAATTGCGCTTTGCCACCCAAAAGCTGGGTATGGAAATGTATGTGGAACCCTGGAGCGCGATGGGCGGAAATTACAGCGGGCGGTTTGCGGCGCTGGTGCCCGGCGTCAAGGAATGGAGCGACAGCCGCAAAAACTTTGTCGGTGAATTTTTCAGCAGCCGCAACGGTCTGCTCGGACAATTCGGCAATCAGGTTGCCGGTTCTTCGAATGTTGATCCTCACACCAATGAAAGCGCTGTCATCGGAACCGGACGCAGTCATGACGGTTTCAGTCTGCTCGGCGCCTATCAGCACCCGAAAAACACCTATCCTAACGGGGAGGAAGGGCGGGACGGCAGTCCTGATATTTACGCCAAGTCATATAATGAAGAGGAATTGTTCCGCCGGGCCAACAGCGATATCGCTTTTAACATTCTCAGCAAAGGGATACCTCTGATCCGCAACGGTGATGAACGCGGTTATTCCGACCCCAACAATAATCCTTATTGTATTGATGATGCGACCGTCTGGCTGAACTGGGACGAACTGCCGCCGCGCAAACGCCGCCTGTTTTTGAACATCTGCCGGTTAAACGCCTTTCGCAGCCGCCACCCCGTTTTCAGCGATCTACAGCTTTTTGACGGCCAGGTGGTTGAAGCCAACGGGGCGAAAGACATTACCTGGCTGCGGCCGGACGGCAGGGAAATGGAAGGCTCCGATTGGAATTACTATCATGCCAAAACCGGCGCTTATATGCTCAACGGCAGCAATAATAAAGGCAAACCCCGGGATGACGATTTTATGATTATGGTTTCCGGAGACAACTATCATACCGTTGACTATAAACTTCCGACGCCTCCGGGCGGCGGTAAGTGGCAGCTGGTTTTCGACAGTTCCCAGGAAGAGTTTGCCTCCCGCGTGCAACAGTTTGAACCCGGCAGTTCTTATGCCCTGAAACCATATTCCTATGTTATTTTGACGCATAAGAACAATATTGCCCGTGTCAACGTAAACACGTTGAAAGCTTTGGCGGCAAGAAAGAACGCAAAAAGGCGCTGATATTAGCAAAATATTAAAGGACTTCTTTTATGCTTATAGTCCAACGGCCGGTCATCCAGAGGGGTAGAGCATGAAAGACAATTCCGACATTGATTATAAACGGCGGACGCATTATATCATAATTGCGCTGCTGGGTATTGCTGTGCTGTGGCTGAATTATTGCAGCCTGAGAGCGCATGTCTCGTCAAATTCCCGGCTCATCACCGATTATCAGCCCAAGGAGGACGAATTGGCCCGATATCGTAACCCGGCGGTTGCCGGCATATTCTATTCCGCCGACAAAGACCGGCTGGACAGCGAAGTAGAGCATTATCTGGCGGATACCGCTTCGCCGTTGGATTACCAGCCCCGAATTCTGATTGTGCCGCATGCCGGTTATGTTTATTCGGCTTCAACGGCGGCTAAAGCTTACGGCCGTCTGCAAAAATATGCCGCCAAAATCAAAAACGTTATTTTGCTCGGGCCGTCTCACCGTGTTGCTTTTCGGGGAGCGGCGCTCCCTTCGGCCGATTTCTTTGCCACCCCGTTGGGAGCCGTTCCGGTTAACCGGGAGTTGACCGCGCAGCTTGCCGCTTTGCCGGGATTTAAAATTGATGATCATCCCCACAAGGAAGAACACAGTTTGGAAGTGCAGCTGCCTTTTCTGCAAAAAGTTTTGAAAAAATTTAAGATTATTCCTGTCGTTTACGGAGAGGTCGATCCCGGGCTTTTGGCGCAGGCTCTGGAGCCTCTGGTCGAAAGAGACGATACGCTGCTGGTTGTTTCGGCAGACCTGTCTCATTACAACGATTACGAAACCGCCAGGGAACTGGACGGCCGCACGGCCGATATGGTTGCCAATAATCAGGCGGAACTGGAAAACCACATGTCCTGCGGGGCCGACGGCATTAATGCCGCACTGCTGATAGCCAAAGAAGCCGCTCTGCGTCCGGAAATGCTTGAACTGCTCAATTCCGGCGATACGTCCGGCGACAAACAGCGCGTTGTCGGCTACGGAGCTTGGAGCTTTGGCGAAGGAGAAAAACCGGCGTCCAAACCGAAACTGTCGCCGCTGGAACGGGAAACCGAGAATTTAAAATTGTTTGCCGCGGCTTATAAAGACCAGTTGCGCCGAATTGTCAGCCGTTCGCTTGCCGAAGCGGTTCGGCACAAACACTATTCGCCCGCGCGAAAAGATTACGGCAACGAACTTTTTGATAAAGGCGCTTCTTTTGTAACGCTGAAGCAAAACGGAGAATTGCGCGGTTGTGTCGGAACGGTGGTTCCCCATGTCGCCGTTGCTCATGATTTGGCCGAAAATGCGTATCGCGCCGCAATGGAAGACGGACGTTTTTCACCGTTGACGGAAGAAGAACTCTCCCGCACCCGCTTTTCAATTTCACTTCTGACCGGTTTTGAGCGGGTGCCTTACTGGGATGAATCTGATTTGCTGAATCGCATCAGACCGGGAATTGACGGCCTGATTATCCGCGACGGCGACCGTCAGGGACTGTTTTTGCCTTCTGTCTGGAAAGAGCTTCCCGACAAGGCTGAATTTCTGAAGAATTTAAAAGTAAAGGCCGGGTTTAATCCCAGCTATTGGTCAAATAACATAAAGGTCTATCGTTTTAGAACCGTGGAGATAAATGATGAAGATTAACGGATACGAAATTGCTTTGAGCGAGGCGCAGCTGGACGATATCATAAATAACCGCATGCGCAGGGTAAAACTGGTTTCCAAAGATTTTGCCGGCTATAAAAATCTGACCGAAGGCAATAAAAAGGCTTTGGAACATCTGGTTGCTGCCGCCAAAATTTTTGACGATGTGGCGATGGAGCAGGATCACGAGATGAACCTGCCGATGAAAAAAGCCTTGGAAGAAGCAGCCCAAAACAGTACTTATGCCGCCAAGGCGCTCAAACTTTTCACCTCTTTCCACGGTGTGGAAGGACACAACGGTATTGACCTGGAACCGGTCGAAATTTTCAAAGGTATCAAAGGAGCCAAAGGACGCAATTTTTATCCGGCGGATTTGGGGGTTGAAGAGTTCCATAAGATTTTGACCCGAATGGTCAACGAAGGCAAAATCGACGAAGTCAAAAAGATTTTGAGCGTGCGCACCATAGTGCGCCGCGACGGCAAAAATCTGAAAGCGATTGACTATACTGAATATTTCAAGGATGCTTTCTCCAAAGCGGCCAATGAAATCGAAGTTGCCGCCCATTATACCACTGATGAAGATTTTAAAGATTATCTCGGCTGGCAGGCGCAGGCCCTGCTGCAAAACAACGAAGATATGGACATGCTGGCGGACAAGCATTGGGCCGTTCTGCAAAACAACAACCAGCTGGAATTTACTCTCGGCCGTGAAAGCTATGACGATGAACTGACCCCGACCGTTTACGACAATCCCGTTTTGCTGGAACTTCTGAACCAACATCAGATTGAAGTCAATCCCAAAGATATGCTCGGTGTGCGCGTCGGCATTATTAACAAAGAAGGCACGGATCTGATTCTCAAGTTTAAGCAGCATATGCCGGAACTGGCCAAATTAATGCCTTATGCCGGACAATATCATCAGTCGGTTTCCGACGCCGGTGAATTGAAACAAACCATGGTTGACGTTGATGTTGTTGCCCTGACCGGAGATTATGCCCAGTGCCGCGGCGCCATTACCACGGCGCAGAATCTGCCTAACAACGACAAGCTGGCAATTAAAACCGGCGGCGGTCGCCGCAATGCTTATCACCGCCAGGTGCGTATGAGCGGCGATCCCGAACGCAACCGGAAACTGCTTGAGCGTCTGGTTGCGCCGGAACTGCATAAATATTTCGATTTGGAGGCTGATCACCTGTTTGTCATCGGCCACGAAAACGGGCATTCCCTCGGGCCGGACAATGAATATCAGCGCGCTCTCGGACTTTATAAAAGCACCGTTGAAGAAGAAAAGGCCGACGTTGTCTCCATCGCCTTTATGCCTGAATATGTCAAAGCCGGCGTAATTGACGAGGAAACTTTGAAGAAAATTTACACCACCTGGGTCGCTTACCGCCTGTTTCTGAAAGCGCAGCCGTTGGAAGCCCATCGTGTCGGGGAACTGATTCATTTTAACTTCTTGCATGACAACGGAGCCTTCTGGTTTGATGATGAGCATAAGCTGCACATCAATTTTGACAAGTTCCATGATGTTGTTTACGCCATGCTGAAAGAGACGATTGAAGTCCAGTTGTCGAAATCGTCGGAAAAAGCCAAAGCTTTTATTGATAAATATACCAAATGGGGTAAAGAATCCCAGTATATTGCCAAAGTTCAAAACGAGCTCGGCGTTAAAAACTATATATGGATTGAGGATAATTTTTAGATATGTATTACAGCTTCTTTGAGATTTTCTCGATAGGGGTCGGCCCGTCGAGTTCGCATACTGTCGGCCCGATGCGGGCGGCCAAACGCTGGCTGGATAACCTGCGTAAAGAAAATCTGTTCGAGAAAGTTGCCAAAGTTGAGGTAACCTTATACGGCTCTCTGGCTCTGACCGGTTTCGGTCACGGAACGGTCAAGGCAATTGTCTACGGGCTGATGGGCCTGGAGGCCGAAGCCATCGACCCTGAAATTCCTTATGTTAATGCCGTCGAACGCGATAAAATTCTCCACCTCGGGCAGGAGAGTGCCATTCCTTTCGATTTGGATAAAAACGTTGTTTTTGAAAAGGAAATATTTCTGCCCGAACATTCCAACGGCATGCGTTTCAAAGCGCTGGACGCTGACGGCCGGGTTTTGCTGAATGAGGTCTATTTTTCGGTCGGCGGCGGAACCGTTGCCCGTCAAGATGAAATGGCTTCCCGCAGCGAACGCGAGCCCTATAAGGTGCCTTACGACTTTGAAAGCTGCAGTCAGTTGATGACGCTTTGCGAAAAACATAATCTGACCATTGCCGAATTGGTTATGGCCAATGAAACGGCTCTGCGTCCGGCAGAAGAAGTGGAAGCGGGCATAGCCAAAATCAACCGGGTGATGCAGCATTCGCTTGAGCGCGGAATGAAAGCTCAGGGCATTTTGCCCGGCGGTCTGAACATTGAACGCCGTGCCCACAAACTTTATCAGCGGCTGGAAGAAAAATTTATCAACAATGATTATGATCCGCTGGATATGATTGACTGGATTAATCTTTGGGGCTTCGCCGTTGCCGAAGAAAATGCTTCCGGCGGCCAGGTGGTAACCGCACCGACCATGGGATCGGCCGGAATTATTCCTGCCGTCATGCGCTATTATGAGCGTTTTGCCCATGTCAAATCACCTTATAAAGTAGATGAAGGCGTGAAAGTCTTCCTTTTGACCGCCTCGGCAATTTGCAGCCTCTATCGTACCAATGCCTCCATTTCCGGCGCCGAAGTCGGCTGCCAGGGCGAAGTAGGTGTTGCCTGCTCCATGGCTGCTGCCGGTTTGGTTGCCGCAATGGGCGGCAGCAACAGACAGGTTGAAAATGCTGCCGAAATTGCCATGGAACACAATCTCGGACTGACCTGCGACCCGTTAAGCGGCTTGGTCCAGGTTCCCTGTATCGAACGCAACGCCATGGGAGCTATCAAAGCGGTCAATTCCGCCCGTTTGGCCCTGCGCGGAACCGGCCAGCACGTCGTTTCGCTCGACAGCGTGATTAAAACCATGTTTGACACCGGGCGCGACATGCACAACAAATACAAGGAAACCTCGCTCGGCGGTTTGGCCGTCAATGTGGCGAACTGCTAAAAAGTCAGATAATTTTCTTGCCTTATTTGCAAAAATATCCCACTATACTAGGCAATAAACGTGTCATTTACGGTGGGATTTTTTTATATGTATAAAAAATTAATTGCCGGTGAGTTCGGCCTGCGTGATACTTTCTGGAAATACGGCGTCATGGGAACGCTCTTGGGGCTGTTTGTCGTCAAACTGTTCGGCAGCCTGCTGGCGCCTAAACTGGCCGGGGTCAGCATCTATAAATATTTTACGGTTTATTTCAATCCGCTTACCATGGATACCGGCATCGTCGTTTACACCGTCTGCTATCTCACCAGTCTGTTTGTTTTTGTGGCCTATAACATTTCAATGGTGCTGGCCGTCTGGCGGAGTGCGGCCGCTTATGAGCGGAGTCCCTGGCTGCGCCATATTGCCCGCCTGATGATGCTTTTGATTGTTTATACCTGCTTCCGTCTCATCTTTTAGAAAGGAAACCGGATGAAAAAAATATTTGCCTTTTTTGCGCTTTTGTTGTTGTGGGGGTGTGTCGAAGCCGGGGAATTTACGCCCAAACGCCACCGGATGCACGATTTGAACCGCACCGAAACCTGCGCGCAGGATTCCCGCAAATGCATTCAGGGGACAAACATTCCCTGGTAAAATAAGTTATAAAAAAAGCACCTTTCAAGGTGCTTTTTTTATTAATCAATATTAACCACCAAGCCTTTGTTAATTAAAAAATTCGGAGTTTTGCCGTTAAAACTGTTATATTTTTTCACCAGTTCCAAAGCCTCGTTGTCGGCAACCGGCTGGCGATTGTGGCTGCTGCCCGAAGTTTTTGCCGCTTTGGCCGGAACCGCGCTTTGCGCCGTCATTTCGGCTTCCTGCTCTTTGGCTTTGTCAACTTTGATTTCTTCCGGCGCTTTCAGAATCTTGTCCAAAATGCCCTGTGTCTCTTTGGAGCGGCGGTTGGTGTAAACAATGTTCTGTTTGTCTGCCGGCAGAATTTCCAGAATTTTTTCCAGATTGCCCAGCTGTTTTTTCTTTTTGATTAAATTAATGTCGTCCACCACCAGAATATTGGTTTTCGTCAGGTCAAGCTTGTCTTCGCCGACCAGTTCCACCAGCAAATCCGGCGACCCGATAATTACATTGGCTTCATTGTCAATGTCTTCGTCTTTATCCTTAATTGTCGCTTCGTTGATTTCATGATATTTGTTGAAAATCGCCATCCGGTCGGAAGCAACCACCGACTGCTCTGAATCGGCGGTGATAATCAGAATGTTTCTCTGTTTGCCTTTGCCGTCGGAAATCAAATCAATCAGCGGAAAGACATAAGACGTCGTTTTGCCGCAGCCGGCCGGAGCAATCGTAAAAACGTCTTTTCCTTGTAAAATGGAGGGAATAACGTCAGCCTGAACCGTCGTCGGTTCGGTGATGCCGAATTCGTCAATGGCCTGTACGGTCTTGGGGCTTAAGCCTAATTCTAAAAAATTCATGGTAGTTCTTCTTATTTTTCTGGTCTATTTTAATTTCTTGCAGTATCATGTATTTTATAAAGTTAGTCAACCATAAATGAAAGTCACTGCCATGTTGATGAATAAAAACGATTCAATCCTGCTCATTATTGACGTGCAGGAGAACTTAGCCCCGGCGCAGGAAAGCCCCCGCGAAGTAATCAACGGCTGCGCGTCGCTGCTGAATGTTGCCAAAAAACTGAGCATTCCCTTTCTGATTGCCGAGCAGGATCGCAGCAAGTTCGGCCCGACCATGATTGATTTGCGAAATGTTTTGGGTGATGACGGTGCCTATTTTGAAAAAGATACGCTTTCCTGCTACAAAAATGACAATATCCGCCGCGCTATCGAAAAATCAGGCAAAAAACAGCTGATTATTGCCGGACTGGAAACGCACCTTTGTGTGCTCCAGACGGCGATTGATTTTGCCGAGGCCGGATATAATGTCTTTGTGGTTGCTGACAGCAGTTCATCGCGCAACGGCATGCAAAGCGTTATGGGCGTTCAGCGTCTGCTGCGCAACGGTGTGGACGTGGTGACCCGTGAAATGGTTATGTTTGAATGGATGGATCAGTCCGGCAGCCCGCTGTTTAACGAATTGTGGGAGCGCCGTCCCTGAAACTTTTCCCATAAATAAAACCTCTGCGGCAAAGCAGAGGTTTTATTTTGTTTGTTTTCTTGCGTGCGGGCAGTTATTTGCCGGCTCGTCCGTAAGAGTCTTCATAACGGATAATGTCGTTCTCGTCCAGATTGTCTCCGGTTTGAACTTCGATGAATTCCATCATGTCGTTCGTGTCGTTTTGAATCCGGTGTTTGGTTTTGGCCGGAATAAAGACGGCGTCATTGGCTTTTTTGAACAGCTTGTCCTCGCCCAGGGTGACAACGGCTTCGCCTTTGATGATAATCCAGTGCTCGTCGCGGAAGTTGTGTGACTGCAGGGAAAGGATGTTTCCCGGCGTTACGCAGATTCTTTTAACGCAGAAACCGTCGCCCGCGTCCAGAACTTCCCATGTTCCCCACGGTCTGGTGTCGCGGTCGCCTTTTTGATAATTGTTACTCATAATTTTCTCTGTTAATTATTAAAATAAAATAAGATTATTCTTGATGAAAAGATATAGATATTATATAAAAAATCAAGTTGAATTTTTTTTAGGCAATTGGATAAAATTATGCAGTCACCCGCCATTAACCAGGCTATGGACATTCTGAAATTATTGCGTCAGGTTACTGAAAGCCCCGATGAAGTCCCCGTCAAGCTGTCTAAAATCATCCGTATTATTGCCGAGCAGACTTCATCTGACGCGGCTTCCGTTTATTTTGCCGTCGATGACAATTATCTGGAGCTTTTTGCCTCATACGGCCTGAACGAAACTGCCGAACACAAGCTGACTATCCGTTTCGGTGAAGGGCTGATCGGCGAAGTGGCCAAAAACAACCGCTCTTTGTCATCGGCCGATGCAGCCAAACATCCGAAATTTGCCTACAAAGCCGAACTCGGGGAAGATGCTTATCATGCCTTTCTCGGCGTTCCGCTGATTCGCTGGAACCGGGCTATCGGCGTTTTGGTCGTGCAGAAAAAAGAGGTTCACGAATATTCGCAGACTGAAATCGAAATTCTGGAAACCGTTGCCATGGTTTTGTCTGAGGTTTTCTCTTCCGAAGAGGTTTCCAATTATAAAAAAACGCTGATTAAAGAACGCGGACTGACCGCACGGGAACGCATCAAGGGAATCAGTCTGAGCAAAGGCTATGGGCTGGGACAGGCGATTATTCACCGCCGCCGTCAGGCTGTCAGCAAAATTTTTGCCGAAGACAAAGAAAAAGAACTGCAGCGTTTGGAAACTGCCCACCGGCAGATGAACGCCGACCTGGATGAAAAGCTGAACGCCACCAAACTCGGCATCGGCGAACATGTTGACATTCTTGATGCTTATCGGATGTTTGCCAAAGACAAAGGCTGGTATAAAAAAATTGCCGACAATGTTAATTCGGGCTTAACTGCGGAAGCGGCGGTCGAGCGCGCTTATGAAGACATGTGGAACCGTCTGTCGGCCACGAATGACCAATATCTCAAAGAGCGTCTGCACGACCTGCGCGATGTGGCCGACCGTCTGCAAAACTATCTCAGCGGCGATTATTGCCGGGCCTGCGAGGTTGTCAACAGCCGGGACATCGTCGTCGTTGCCCAAACCATGGGGCCGGCGGATCTGATGGATTATGACTATAACAAAATCCGCGGTTTGATTATTGAAGACGGTACGCCGACCATGCACGTGGCCATTGTTGCCAAAGCGTTGAATATTCCGGTTATTGCCAAAATCAAAGGCGTGTTTAACGATATTAAAACCGGGGACAATCTGGCGGTTGACGGCAACGAAGGTTATGTTTACATAAATCCGAACCAAAGCGTGCTGGAAAAATTCCGCGCCAAAATTGCCGAAAAGCAAAAGCTGCTGGCCCGTCTGGCCGAGTTGAAAAAACTTCCCTCCAAAACCCTTGACGGCGTGCGTATCGGGTTATATCTCAATGTCGGCCTGTCTTTTGATTTGGACTATATTGAAACCACCAACTGCGACGGCATCGGTCTGTATCGTACCGAAATTCCTTTTATGGCTTCCGATGTGATGCCTAATGTGGAACGTCAGATTTCCTATTACAAGGAACTGATGGATCGCGCCGGAAACAAAAAGGTTATTTTCCGCAGCCTTGATGTCGGTTCCGACAAACTGTTGCCTTACTGGAGCGCCATGGGTGAGGAGAACCCGGCCATCGGCTGGCGTTCGATTCGCATTACGCTTGACCGTCGGGCAATTCTGCGCAAACAGGTGCGTGCGTTTCTGCGCGCCGCAGCCGGCAAAGAATTGAATGTTATGTTTCCGATGATTTCCGATGTTTCGGAATTTGAAGAAGCCAAAGAAACTCTGCTGATTGAACTGGAAAAGGAAAAACGCCGCGGCACGCCCATCCCCTCCAGAGTTAATGTCGGCCTGATGATTGAAGTGCCTTCAATCGTTTTCCAGTTGGAAGACGTTTTGAAACAGGCCGACTTCATTTCCATCGGCACCAATGATCTGGCGCAGTTTACCTTTGCCTGCGATCGCGGCAATCCGCGCCTGACCGAACGTTATGACGTTCTTTCTTCGCCTTTTCTCAAACTGATGGGCGATATTGTCGCCAAGGCGGATGCCGCCGGCGTTTATTGCTCCGTCTGCGGCGAAATGGCCTCCAATCCGATTGAGGCCATGGCGCTCATCGGGCTGGGCTACCGCAACCTTTCGGCCTCCGGGTCGTCTTACGGCCGGGTTAAGTCGATGATTCGTTCGGTCAATGCCGCCGAAGTCAGTGACTATGTGAAAAGTTTATTGAAATCTCAAAAAAGGACTTTACGTCCGCAATTAATGGCCTATGCTTATGACCATGGTATTGAAATCTATTAAAAACTGTGGTTCAATAACCGGCAGATTCGCAAATCATACTTAATGACATTAAAGGGATAAAACCGTGAAAAAGGAAATCAGAAAAGAAAAAGACACCGCTGCGGAAAATGCTTCCCCCGCCGCTCAGTCCGACGTAAAGGAAAAAATGTCTGAGAATGAGGGAAAAGTCGGCGGCATGCTTCATGATGCACGCCTTAAAAAAGGCCTTAAAATCGAAGATATTGCCAAAGAGCTTTATATTCGTCCGGCTTATCTGGAAGCCATTGAAAGCAGTAATTATGATGAAATTCCCGAACCGCCGTACGGGGTTGGTTTTATCCGTACTTATGCTGAATTTCTGGGGCTGAATTCTGCCCGCGTGGTTCAGCTGTTTAAGGAAGAGACCGATGCCAATGCTCAGGCTGATGACCTTTATGTGCTTGAACCTCAGTCCGAAGCGACCGTTCCCAACAAAAAATATCTGTTAATCAGTCTGGCTGCCGTTGCTCTGCTCTATGCAGCCTGGTTTGCCTATAACGAGAGTCAGAATGCCGTCGTCGAAGAACCTGTTGCCGAGGAAGTCTTGACCGATGTTTCCGCGCCGGCGGATGATTTTCCGCTTCAGGTGGAAGATTTTGCCACCTTGGACGAAACTGTTCCTCCCGCAGATGAAAATGAAATTGCCGTCGTTGATGTGACGACGGCTGCTCCGGTTGAATCTTCGCCGCAGGTAACGGTCAGCGAAGCCAGCTTTGTTGAGCCGGAAACTCCTGCCGTTCAGCCGGAAACACCGGCAGTTGAAACTCCTGCCCCGGCGGAAGCGGCACAGCCCGCAGCCGAAGCCGAAAAAGCCCCCGTGGTTGATACCAAGGCCGGTTCCCGCGTTCTTTTGAAGATTAACAAAGAAACCTGGGTTGAAGTTAAAGACCAGGACAAACTGTGGATCAGCAAGGTGCTCCAGCCGGGTGACACTTACAAAGTTCCTGCCGGCAGCGGCAAGATTCTCTCCGTCGGCCGGGTAGACGCGGTAGAAGTCCTGATTGACGGCAAAGTCGTGCCGGTTGTTTCTGCCGCCAAGAAAACCGGTATTGCACTCGACAAGTTTCTTGACGCAAACCATTAGCCCGTCTTCATATTCAGGAAAATAGCAGGTTGCCCGCTTGCTATTTTCCTTTTATTTATGAAAAATTGAAAACGCCGCAAAAACAAAGAAAAGGACTGTAAAATGGAAAAAATAATTCGTCGCAAATCCCGTCAGATTATGGTAGGAAAAGTTGCCGTCGGAGGCGATGCCCCGATTTCGGTTCAGTCTATGACCAATACGCCGACATCCGATGTTAAGGCAACCGTTGAACAAATTCAGCGTCAGGAACGGGTCGGCTGCGACATCACCCGCTGCTCCTGTCCGGATGAAGCTTCCGCCCGGGCTTTGAAAGAGATAACCAAAGCCGTTGATATCCCGGTAGTGGCTGACATTCATTTTGATTATCGTCTCGGGCTGCTGGCGGCAGATAACGGCGCTGCCTGCCTGCGGATTAATCCCGGCAACATCGGCGGCGCTGACCGCGTAAAAGAAGTTGTCAAAGCGGCCAAGGCAAACGGCTGCTCGATTCGTATCGGGGTTAACGGCGGCTCGCTGGATAAACGCCTGCTGGAAAAATACGGCGAACCGACTGCCGACGCCATGGTCGAAAGCGCTTTGGAACAGGCGAAAATGCTGGAAGATAATGATTTCTTCGAATTTAAAATCAGCGTTAAATCTTCGAATACCCTGATGATGATTGACGCTTATCGGAAACTGGCGGCAGCCTGCGATTATCCGCTGCATTTGGGCGTAACCGAGGCCGGCGGTCTGCGTGCCGGAACCGTGCGTTCGGCAATCGGTATCGGCAGTCTGCTGATGAGCGGCATCGGCGATACCCTGCGCGTATCCCTGACGGCCGATGTTGAAGAAGAAGTCAAAGCCGGTTATGAAATTTTGAAAGCGTTGGATCTCCGACATCGGGGAGTAAGGATAATCTCTTGCCCGACCTGCGCCCGCCGGGGGTATAATGTCCAACAAACCGTTGAAGAACTGGAAAAGAGACTGGCTCATATCACCAAACCGCTGACCCTTGCGGTAATGGGCTGCGTGGTGAACGGCCCCGGAGAATCCGCTCATGCCGATTTCGGCGTCTGCGGCGGCAAAGGCGGCGAGAATATGATTTATGTCGGCGGCAAACCCGACCACAAAGTAAAAAGTGAAAATATTGTTGACGAACTGGTTCGTCTGGTAGAAGCAAAGGTAAGTTAAAATGGCTAAAATTCAAAATGTGCGCGGTACGTATGATCTCTATGGCGAGGCAAAGCGCAAAACCAAAAAAGTGATTGCCACCGGTGGCGAAATTGTCGAGAAATACGGCTTTGAAGAAATTGAAACTCCGATTTTCGAGTTTACCGAAGTTTTTTCCCGCAATCTCGGTGACACTTCTGATATCGTAACCAAAGAAATGTATTGTTTTCAGGATCGCGGCGGCGAAAGCCTGACCCTGCGTCCGGAAGGTACCGCCGGTGTTGTCCGTTCGTTTATCTCTGAGGGGATGCAGCAGAACCTTCCGGTAAAACTCTATTATGCCGGGCCGATGTTTCGTTACGAACGTCCGCAGAAAGGGCGTCAGCGCCAGTTTACCCAGTTTGGCGTTGAACTTCTTGGTGTCGAAAATCCGCAGGCGGATATTGAAGTTATTTCCATGGCCTATGAGTTTGTTGAAAAATTAGGCCTGGCCGGCAGTGTGACTGTTGAAATTAACTCTTTGGGCGACCAAGAAAGCCGTGATGCCTATCGTACCAAACTGGTGGCTTATTTGCAGGAACACTATGATGAGCTGTCGGAGGACAGCAAAGCCCGCCTGGAAAAAAATCCGCTGCGCGTGCTTGATTCCAAAGAAGACTGCGATAAAAAAGTAGTCGAAAATGCACCGTTGTATAAAGACAGTTTGAATGAAGCCTCGACTTCTTTCTTTAATCAGGTCTTGACCGGATTGGATAAATTGGGTATTAAATACCGCGTCAATAACCGTCTGGTGCGCGGGCTGGATTATTATTCCCACACCGTTTTTGAATTGGTGACCGATAAGCTGGGCGCTCAGGGAACGGTTTTGGCCGGCGGCCGCTATGACGGTTTGGTCGAACAGATGGGCGGCGGCAAAGTCGCCGGCATCGGTTGGGCCTGCGGGGTCGAGCGTTTAAGCATGTTGCTTGAAGCCGATGTTTCGCTGCCGCGCCCGGTAGCGGTTATTCCGGTAACCGAAGATGTTAATTTGCAGGCCGTCGAAATTGCTTATCGTCTGCGCAAAGCCGGTTTCAGCGTTGACCAGAGTTACGGCGGCAATATGAAAAAGCGGATGATAAAAGCCAATAAGGCAAATGCGTTTGCCGCGGTAATCGTCGGACCCGACGAACTGGCAAACGGTGAAGTTACCGTTAAAAACCTCGACAGCGGCGAGCAGAAAACCGTTGCTTTGAATAATATTGAAAAGGAAATAAATTAATGGCCTCTTTTGCTGAAAAACTGGCGAATGTGGTAAGCCGCCACGATGAAATTTCGGCTTTGCTATCTTCTCCCGACGTCGGTGCCGACGATTTGGTGCGCATGAATAAGGAATTGGCGGCCTTAACCCCGGTAGTGGAAGCAATACATGAATATAATCATGCCGAAAAAAATATGGCCGATGCCAAGGCGATGATGGATGATTCCTCGCTGGATAAGGAAATGCGCGAAATGGCCGAAGCCGAATTTTACGAGCTGAAAGAAAAGCTGCCGGAACTGGAAAAGCAGATTAAAATTCTTCTGCTGCCCAAAGATGCCGAAGACGAAAAAAACGCGATTCTCGAAATTCGTGCCGGCACCGGCGGCGATGAAGCCGCTTTGTTCGGAACCGTGCTGTTTGAAATGTATCAACGCTATTCGGCTTTGCAGGGCTGGAAATTTGAAACCATTGACGTGGATGAAAACGGCCTGGGCGGCTACAAGCAGGCAACCGCCAAAATCACCGGCAAAGATGTTTTTGCCAAATTAAAATTTGAGTCCGGCGCACACCGTGTACAGCGAGTGCCGGTAACGGAATCGCAGGGGCGGGTGCACACGTCGGCCGCTACCGTAGCCGTTCTGCCCGAGATTGAAGAAGTTGATATGTACATCAATCCGGCTGATTTGAAAATTGACGTTTACCGCGCCTCGGGAGCCGGCGGACAGCACGTTAACCGGACGGAATCCGCCGTTCGCATTACGCATATTCCCACCGGGGTTGTCGTACAGTGTCAGGACGACCGTTCGCAGTATAAAAATAAGGAAAAGGCGATGAACCACCTGCGGGCCAAGTTGTATGACTTGCAGAAATCGACCATTGACAAAGAATATTCCGAACGCCGCAAGTTGCAAGTCGGTTCCGGTGACCGTTCCGAACGGATTCGCACCTATAACTATCCGCAGGGGCGGGTAACCGACCATCGGATTAACCTTACTTTGTATAAATTGGACGAAGTGGTTTCCGGCGATGCTCTGGGCGAAATTATCGATGCTCTGGTCATGGAAGACCAGGCAGAACGTCTGGCTGAACTGGATTAAAGAAAAGCTCCTCATCTGAGGAGTTTTTCTTTAATCCCTGTCGAGATTGACTGAAAGATTTTGCATTGAATGTTGAGGTAAATTTTGTTTCAAGCTTTTAATTTGAGCGTATAAATTTTGAATATTATCTGGGCTTACTTCTCTTTTTTCAAAATCTTGATTAACATTTTTTAGTATGTAAAGCATAGCATCTCTTGTAATGTTGTCAGTTCCTTCTGCCTCACAACCATTCTTTTCCAAGAAATCTTTGAGCATTTCTATTTCGGTTTGTAAAGAAATTTTAGGTTCGATTCCGTGCAAATCTTCGTTTCTGAATTGTTTGTAAGCATCGTCCCAAACGTCTTTGCCCAATCGGTCCGGATTGTTTGTTCTGTTCGCAATCCATTCATCTTTTGCCATTCTTGTCATGTCGTTTTCTCCTTATTTTCTACACCGTGAAGCCGCTTGAGAAGCAACTTTAAGCGCAAAATTAATATCAATTTTCCCGTTTGCATCAACAAAATCTTTGGGTTTTAGTTTAGATAAATCCTCTGGGATATTATGCTTTTCATCATTGTTTTTATGTTCATTCAATGATTGCCTAGCGATGTCTAAAGCATAATCTATATTAAGGCTTCCGTCCGGATTCTTAAATTTATTCAAATCATATTTTTCCTTAGGATTTTTTTTGGGTAAATTACCTTCGCTTTTTAGTTTTTCATAATTTTCTTGAAAAGCTTTTCTTGCTTCGGGAAGGAGAGTTCCCGGATCAAGAATTTTGCCTCTAAGCCAATCTTCAAATTCAATATATTCAACCATGGTTTCCTCCATAGATAATTTTCTTTCAATTTTAATAATAGTATAAATAATATGAAAAAGCAATATATTTCTGTCTAGTTCTATCTGCACTTTTTGTGAAGTATAGCCTGTATATGAGTCGCATTTTTTGATTGTGTCAGAAGCGGTTTCCTTTTATGATAACGACAATTAAGAGGAAAGAATGTCAGAGCCTAAATTTGTACATTTAAGAGTTCATACCGCCTATTCGTTGTCGGAAGGCGCCATGCAGGTGCCGGCTCTGATTCACAAATGTCATGCTCAGGGCATTGCCGCCATTGCCGTAACCGACACCGCCAATATGTTTGGCGGCAAGGCTTTTTCCAAATATGCCTCGGAAGAAGGGGTCAAGCCGATTATGGGCTGCCAGTTCTATCTGCGCAATCCTGATGCCGATGACGTGTTAAAGTCCAAAGGGCGCGTGATTGAGCCGGATAAGATTATCCTGCTGGTCATGAATGACGAAGGCTATCATAATATTATGAAGCTGATGAAAATCGCCTACCTCGACGGTCCAAACCTTGAAAAACCGCAGATTCGCCTGCAAAACCTGCGTGAGCTGAATGCCGGGCTGATTGCCCTGACCGGTGGTGTTGAAGGGCAGATTGGTCGTTTGCTTCTGGAAAACCGTAAAGATGAAGCCGAAAAAACGCTGGTCGAACTGAAGGAGATTTTCCCCTCCCGTTTGTATATGGAGATTATGCGCATCGGTCTCGAAACCGAGCAGCGCACCGAGGAAGATTTTATCAATTTGGCCTATAAATATGATATCCCGCTGGTTGCCACCAACGAAGCATTCTTTTTTGATGCTGATATGTATGAAGCGCATGATGCGCTGGCTTGCATTGCTGCCGGTGAATATGTTGCCAACGATAACCGCAAAAAGTTTTCGCCCAATAACCGCCTCCGCTCCGAAGCGGAAATGATTGAACTTTTCAGCGACCTGCCGGAAGCGGTCGAAAGCACGGTTCGCATTGCCGAGCGTTGCAATTATCTTTCCAAAAAGGTTAATCCGCTGCTGCCGATTTTTGAATGTCCGGACGGCAAAACCCAAGATGAATTTATTACCGAAGAGGCCTATAAGGGATTAGATGAGCGAATGAAAGCTCAGGTTTATTTTGAGGGAATGACGGCGGAAGATAAGGCTGAAATTGACGAGCGTTATTATGCCCGCCTTGAATATGAATTGAGCGTTATCAAAAAAATGGGCTTCCCCGGCTACTTCCTGATCGTATCGGACTTCATCCGCTGGTCCAAAGGGCATGGCGTGCCGGTCGGTCCGGGGCGCGGTTCCGGTGCAGGCTCAATCGTGGCTTGGTCTTTAAAAGTAACCGACCTTGATCCGCTGAAACTGGATCTGCTGTTTGAACGTTTCCTTAATCCGGAACGTATTAACATGCCGGATTTCGACGTCGATTTCTGTCAGGAAAACCGCTACAAAACCATTGAATATGTGCAGAACAAATACGGTTTTGACCATGTGGCGCAGATTATTACCTACGGTAAGCTGCAATCCAAAGCGGTGATTCGTGATGTGGCCCGTGTGCTGCAGATGCCCTATGCTCAGGCAGACCGCATCAGCAAAATGATTCCGCCCGGCGTGCAGGGTAAAAATCCGACCTTGCAGGAATCTCTCGATCAGGTTCCTGAGTTGGAAGAAATGCGTCAAAACGACCCGCAGGTCAATAAACTGTTTGACATTGCGATGAAACTGGAAGGACTGTATCGCCAGTCCGGTGTCCATGCTGCCGGCGTGGTTATCGGCGACCGCCCGCTTGACCAGCTGGTTCCGCTTTATAAAGATCCGAAGTCGGATATGCCGGTGACCCAGTATGATATGAAATATGTCGAGGAAACCGGACTGATTAAGTTTGACTTTCTCGGCCTGAAAACCCTGACTGTGATTAAACGCGCCTGTGACTGGGTTAAAAAAGTGCACGGCGTTGAGCTGGATATGGACAATATCAATCTGGATGACCGCCCGACCTACGAATTGTTGCAGCGCGGCGATACTTCCGCGGTGTTCCAGTTTGAATCTCCCGGCATGAAAGACGTTCACAAGCAAATCAAGCCTGACCGTTTTGAAGACCTTATCGCTATCGTTTCCCTTTACCGTCCGGGCCCGATGGACAATATTCCGAGCTATATCAAACGCAAGCACGGGGAAGAAGACATTACTTACCTGCATCCGCAGCTGGAGCCGATTCTTAAGGAAACCTACGGCATTATGATTTATCAGGAGCAGGTTATGAACATCGCCCGCGCATTGGGCGGCTACACCATGGGCGGTGCGGACAAGCTGCGTAAAGTTATGGGTAAAAAAATGCGCGACGAAATTCCGAAACAGCGCAAAATGTTTACCGAAGGCGCCATTAAAAACGGCATTGAACAAGCTACGGCCGAAGCAATTTTTGACCAGATGGAAAAGTTCGCTTCTTACGGATTTAACAAGTCACACGCCGCTGCTTATTCGCTGATTTCTTACCAGACGGCTTATCTGAAAGCGCATTACCCGGTTGAATTCATGTGCGCAGTTATGTCTCTTGATATTACCAACACCGAGAAACTGCTTCTTTATAAGGAAGAATGCAAAAAGATGGGTTTTGAGGTGCTGAAGCCTGATATTAACAAATCCGGTGCCGACTTTGCGGTGGAAGACGGCAATATCCGTTATGCACTGGGCGCCATTAAAGGCGTCGGTGCCGCCAATATGCAGGCGATTGAAGATGAACGCCGGGCGCACGGCCCTTATAAGGACTTGTCTGATTTCATTCATCGTACCGACATCAAGCAGATTAACCGCCGCCAAATGGAACAGCTGGCCAAGGCCGGGGCTTTTGACTGTTTGGATAAAAACCGCGGCAAGATTTTTGCCAACATTGAAACGATTATGCAGCATATTGCCGCAGCCAGCGAACTGAAGACCAGTTCTCAGGCTTCGCTGTTCGGTACCGAGGAGCTGCATACCACCGTCAAACTGGCCGATAAGCCGGATTGGCCGGAGCTGGAAAAGCTGAAACTTGAAGCTGAGGCCGTCGGCTTTTATCTTTCCGCGCATCCGCTCGACAGCTATGCCCGCGGCATGGAGCGGCTGGGGGTTAAAACCGCAGTGGAGGTTTTCCATAACATTAAAGTCGGCGATACGATTCGCGCCAAACTGGCCGGCTGTGTCAATTCGGTGCAGAAACGCATCAGCAAAAGCGGCAACAAATATGCCTTTGTCGAATTTTCCGATGCCACCAGCAACTTTGAAGGGCTGCTGTTTTCCGAAGGATTGGCCCGGTTTGAAAATGTGCTGAGTTCCGGTTTGCCGGTATTGGTCAGCATGAGCATCGACAAGCAGGAAGAGGACGGCCGCCCTCGCTGCATGATTAATAATGTCGATACGCTGGACAAGGCAATTGCCGATGTCGCCAACGGCCTGGAAATCGAATTGAACGATGCCAGTGCGTTGCCCGGCTTGAAGGCCATTCTTTCCAAAGATAGAAATGGCAAAAATAAAATATATATTAAACCCGATAACAAGGACTGGGACGTCCGCATAGAACTGGCCGGCGGCTTTGCTTTTGCCGACCAGGACTTCTTAAGCCGCATCCGCAGCCTGCCCGGGGTAACTACAGTAAAGGAAATCTGACCATGTCTGGAAAAAAGGAAAAGCTTAAAAAAAGCAAGCCTGCCGAAAATTGCACTTTTCTGCCGTCGCGGGTTTCTGATGACGGGGCGGTTCGGCTGCCGGCCGTTAAACTGATTTACCTGCCTTTCGGAATTATGGTTGACAAATTTGTTTTGCTTCTGAAACTCGGCAGTTTTTATGCTTTGCTGCTGAGCCTGGTTTCCTTTGTTTTCGGCTATGCTTATATTTGCAATTTGCCTTTGGTGCGTAATTTCCCCTGTGCCGTGGGGGGCAGTTTTTTGCCGCTTTATTTTTTGTTTAAATATGTTTTGCTGCTGGGCTTTGCCGTAAAATGGTATCAAACGGCGTTTCTCGGCTGTACTCTGGGATGGAAGAATATTTTTCCCGTCTGCCGGCGTGATTTTCTGTCAATGGGACTGTTGGCCGGGTTCTTTTTGCTGAATCTGGCTCCCGTGTTGTCATTTTATCTGCTGCTTATTCGCGAGCCGAATCCCGATGCTGCGATAGAAGTTGCCTATTTTGCCTGTGTTTCGGTCGGTTTCTTGGTTCCTTTTGCGGTTATGCGTTTTTATTCGCTGTTCGGTCTGGCGGTTGAGGGCTGTCGCCTGCCTTCCTGGTCAGAGGTCTGGCAGCTCAGCCGCGGCAACACGTTGCGGATTCTGATTGCGCTGTTTTTTATTTTCTTTCTGACACTGTTTGCTTTTCTGAATTTTTATCTTTTGATGCGCGGCTATGAAACCCAAAGCACGCTCTGGCTCGGCATTTCGTCAGAATTTGTTTATGACCTGATGCTGTTGATGCTGCTGAGCCTGTTCGTCAATCACTGCTATATCCAGAAGTTGTTTATGTTTGGAGAGACTGTTAATGAAACCAATGATTAATCTGCCTTTCGGCGAAAGTCTGAAACGGACTTATCTGTATGTCTTTGCCAACTTCGGCAAGGCGATGAAAATCTGCTCTTTTTGGATTGTTTTGATGCTGGCGGCCGATGTTCTGATGTCCTTTCCGTCCCAGTGTCGGGAAGGGCAGAATTGTATCGGCTGGCAGAGCAATGTCTCCATGCTGCTGTCGGTAATTGCCTCGGCAGCCGTATCGGTGTCTTTTGCACGGGCGGTCATTTTGAAAGAGGAATATGACTGGTTCCGCATTTCGCTTGGCGGACGAGAATTAAAATATCTGCTGTTCAGCCTGCTTATCTTGCTGTTGATGTTGGCTGCGGCTCTGATTGTCGGCGTCGTTCTGGCCTGGCTTTGGCAAATGTTTAATCCCGGCAGTGTCGGCGTACGGCATCCGGGGTATCTCGGCACTTATTTTCTGTCGGTTCTGGTTATTGCCGCTTTTGCGTCACGGCTTTGTCTGGCTCTTTCGGCCGTAGCGGTTGACAATCGGGAAATCGGGCTGCGCAAAGCGTTTGACATAACCTCAGGCAATACCGTTAAAATTTTTCTGGGACTGATTCTTTCCACTTTTCCGGTTATGGTGTTGCTGCTGCTGACCGGCAATCTGGCTCAGGGGATATTTGCCGACAGTTGGATGGGGAAATTTGTCGTTTCTGCGCTGGTTGTTTTTTTCTCGGCGCTGAATGCGGTGTTCAAATCCTGTTATCTGGCACATATTTACCAATATTTTCTCTATTTTTACAATCGTCGCCCGCAAGAGGAAAGTGCGGACAAAAGCCTGCTGGATTAAAAAGAAAGGCGTTTTTAAACGCCTTTCTTTTTGCCTGTTTTACCGAAATATTCCGTCATCAGGTCAAGTTTGTAATAATCTTTGATTGCCGGGGCCGGTTCAAAAAATTCGGCCGTATCCAGCGCCAGAATATTGGCCTGCTGATTAAGAAAATCGCGGCCGAGCTTGATTGTCTCCGCATTGCGGATAAGATATTCCCTGTACTGCTGGGCATCTTTGACATTGCTTTTGATAAGGCCGCTGCGTTTGGCGAAAACCGAAGTATAGGCGAAAATAACATAAACCGCCGCCAAAATCATTACCGCGGAAACCAGATGCAGATACGCGCTCATTACCAGGACTGAAAAGGCTATGATAATAACGGCAAAAACTTTTCCGAGGAACCCGAGCCAACGGTATTTGAATTTGGTTTTCAATACCCACAGATAAAACGCGATGGTAACCGTGCAGGCGGTCAGCACGGCAAAAGCCTGTCCGCTGTTGATGTTAAGCAGGGCCATGGCCGCTTCGGCAACCAGCAGCATGCCTATGCTGAAAAACAAATAACCGACATTGAGCTTGAGTGCCAGCTGTTTGACTTTTCGCAGGGTGTTGGCTTCAACTTGCTTATAGGCCCGTTTCAGTTTCAGCTGATTGGCCGCGTTCAGCGCCAGCACGGCTTCGCTGCGTGAAAACAGGGCGTTTACGGCTTTGCGTTCTTTTCTTTCCAGCGATGAGAGGTTATCGGTCCGTTTGACCAGCAGAATATCTTTGTCGCCGCGCTGAATGTCAATGATGTTTTTGCGGTAAAGCTCCAAAAGAAAGGCCGCAAAGGAAATCTTGTCAAACACGCCCATGGCCAGATAACGCATCAGCGGTGCCCCGCGCTTGAAGCTGTTGCTGTTTTTGAGATTGTTTTTGGCAATGTATTTCCATGACAGGTAATAAGAAATCAAAATGCTCAGCAGACCGACTGTTGCAACAAGAATGTCGCCGTAGTCTTCCAAAAACCATGTCAACCGGCGGTTCCGATCTGCCGGAACAAAATCGGTTTTCGGCAGGGCGACAATCACATGCATTCCTTCACCGATATACAACGGAACCAAAGCCGCAAAACCCAAAACGTTTTCATGCTCGCTCATCATGGTTCCGGCACTGGTCAGCTCATCCGGATAGCCCAGAAACACCAGAGAACTGAGCGGCTTGCTGCTGCCGGGCAGGCGGATGGAAACCATTGCTTTGCCGATAATCAGATTCCAGCGGCTTCCGGTGGCGTCCCAGTAAAACTCGTTAAAGTCGTTGTATTGCCATAACTGCCGGTCAACCAGATATTGGAAATTATAGGTATAAACGCCCGGCTCCAGTGTGTATTCTTCCTCCGGCACAATCACATAGCTGTCGCTTTCTTCAATAATTTTGTGGGGAACCTCCTGACCGTTAATGCTGACGGAAGCCAGATTTAAATCGATTTTGTTGGATACCCCCTCGCGGGAAGTGGATATTTTCGGAATAATCCGGGACAGGCCGTTTTTGAGCTTTTTACCGGCCGCCACCACGACGGCCGTATCATTGATGCTGGCGGTGCCGTTCGGCAGAATTTCAATCTGAGTGGAAAAGTACGGAATATGTTCCTGAGCCGGAACCAAAGTCCTTTCCCCGCCCGGAAACTCAACCGTCACCACCGGAAAATCAGGCGCCTGAAACTGCTGCATATCGTCCTGCTTAAGTTCAATATAGCGGGTGCCGCTGCTTTGGGCGTCACCGCGCGGACGGGTATCGCCTGAAGAAATACGGTTGATGGCTTCATCGTAAATCCGTTCAAAAAAAGATTTGTTTTTTTCATTCATCTTGGCGATGTAGTCATCGCTGTGCTGCATATTGACCGAGGAGGGCTTGTCCATGGAATCCGTCGGTCCCAGATTGGAAATGGTTGCTTTTTTCAAACGCTCCATAATATATTTTTCCATGGCGCGGGTATCGCGCGGGTCGGGAGAGTCGTCTTCCGGCGGCGGAGGGGGCAGATTGTCTTGCGAGGCTTTGTAAGCCTGGGCGGCTTCCATGTCTTCAAAAGCGACGGTTTTGGCCGAGGCGTCGATAATTTGCCAGCCGATGATGCTGAAACAAATCGTAAGAAAAAGTTTTTTCATAAAAACCTGCCCTCTGTTAACAAATAAAACATATTTGCTAGTATAGATTACAGTTATTAAGAAAAGATAAAATTTTAAGGAGACCAGACTATGACAAAACCCGCAATTGCCGCCGTAATTTTAGCCGCCGGCAAAGGAACCCGGATGAAATCCGATCTGCCGAAAGTAATGATGCCTCTCTGCGGAAAGCCGATGATTCGCTATCCGCTGGAAACGCTGGAAAAAATGGGCGTTGAGAAAATAGTGGTCGTCACCGCTCCCGACGGTGATCTGGTGCGGCAGGAGGTTGCTCCCCATGAAAGCTGCATCCAGCGTGAACAGCTCGGCACCGGACATGCGGTTCTTTCCGCCAAAGAAAAGCTGGGCAATTTTGACGGGGCCGTCCTGGTTATTTTCGGAGACAGCCCGATGGTTACCGAGCAGACTTATCAAATGGCGGTTGACAAGCTGAACGAAGGCTATTCGATTGTCGTTTTGGGCTTCCGCCCCGAAGATGCCGCCCGTTACGGACGTCTGGTGGTTGAAAACGGCGAACTGAAAAAAATTGTCGAATTCAAAGATGCCTCGGATGCCGAAAAGGCGATTAACCTGTGCAATTCGGGCTGTATGTGCTTTGCCGGAAAAACCATGTTTGAAATTTTGGAAACCGTCGGTAATGAAAATGCCGCCGGCGAGTATTATCTTACCGATGCAATTGCCATTGCCCGCGCCAAAGGGCTGAAATGCGCGGTGGTTGAATGTTCGGCTGAAGAAGTTGCCGGAGCCAACACCCGCGAAGAACTGGCATTGCTGGAGAGTTTTTATAAACAACGTAAGGCCGGTTAATGGGGTTTGTCAGACAGCATTGGTTCGGGTTCATCGTCACGCTGGTTTTGTTGCTCAGCGCGCTGCTGTTTCTGATTGTGCTTTTTTCGCCTCGGCAGGATAATCAAAAACGCGGTTTTATTCCCTGTACCGAAACCATGGCTGCCGCGCTGTACGATTGTCGCGGGCGCAGTTTCTGCATGCTCGGCGCGATTTTGGAAAACAGCCGCTGCGACGCGGCAGTGGTGCTTACCGGTCTGGGCGACTGGGTTAAGGGAAAACAGCCGTCACCTTGGAGCAATTACTTCTTTACGCCGGACTTGGAACCGGAGGAAGAGCTGGCTCCTGAGGTTCAGGAGTTTTATCAGGACAATCCGAACCTGCGTCGGGATATGAAACAGCTAGAGGCAATGCACGAACAGCTGCTTAAAAATCAGGTTGCGGACGGCGGGGAGGCGGCGGAGCTTCCCTCGCCGCAGCAGCCGCAAACACAACGGAAGGAAACAAACGAAAATGTCGGAAAATAAACCAACGCTTCCCGCATGGGATTTGAGCGATATGTATAAGGGGATTGATGACCCGCAGATCGCCGCAGATATGGAAAGCTACCGCAAAACCGCGGCTTCTTTTGCCCGAAAATATAAAGGCCGCCTGGCCGGTCTGTCGGCAGAGGAATTTGCCCGGGCGCTCGAAATTTATAATAAGCTTTCGGAAATGGCCGGCCTGCTGGGCGGTTTTGCCTACCTCAATATGTGCACCCAGATGAAAAATAAAGAAGCGATGGCTTTTTTCCAGAATACCAGCGAAAAGCTGACCGATTACGGCAAACCGGTCATCTTTTTTGAATTGGAATTAAACCGTCTGCCGGCCGCCACATTGAAAGAATGGCTCAAAAATAAAAAAGTTGCTTTTTATAAACCGTTTATCATGCGGGCGCAGCGGTTTAAAAAATATGATCTTCCCGAGGCCGTGGAAGAAGTCTTTGTCGAGAAATCGGTTACGTCGTCGGAGGCGTGGGTCCGCTTTTATGAGGAAACGTCTTCCCGTTTGGAATACACGGTTGACGGACAAAAATACAACGATGCCGAAATAACCAAGCTGCTGTTGGATAAAGATGCTGAAGTTCGTGAAAAAGCCGGACGGGAAATCTGCCGCGTCAGCAGCGAAAATGCACCGTTTATGAGCTTTGTTTACAATATGGTGGTTAAAGACAAGGCCATTTCCGATATGAAACGCGGCTTTAAAACGCCGGTTTCCGGACCGAACCTCGGTGAAGACGTTAAAGATGTCACGGTTGAAACACTGGCACAGACCGTCCGCGACAATTACGGGAAAATCGCTCATCGCTTTTATAAACTTAAAGCCAAATGGCTCGGTGTTGACAAGCTTAAGTACTGGGACCGCAACGCGCCGCTGCCGTTTTGCGATGATCGCCGTTATTCCTGGGAAGAGAGCGTTAAAATTGTTTTGGACGCTTATAATGAATTTTCGCCCAAGCTCTATGATATTGCCCGCAATTTCTTTGATCATCCGTGGATTGACGTTCCCCCGCGCGACGGCAAACGGGGAGGGGCTTTTGCCTCCGGTCCGGTCAACAGCCGTCATCCTTACCTGTTTTTGAACTTTGTCGGCAAACAGAATGATGTTCTGACGCTGGCACACGAGCTCGGCCACGGCTGCCACATGATGACCCGTCGTAAAAACGGCGACCTGAATGAAACCAGCCGCATGACCACCGAGGAAGTTGCATCGGTCTTCGGCGAGATGATGACGTTTCAGTCATTGTTGAAACAGACAGCCGATGATAAGGAAAAGCTCTGCCTGATTGCCGGAAAGGTCAGTGATATGATTAATACGGCCGTCCGCCAGATTGCTTTTCATTTCTTTGAAACCCGGGTGCATAACGAGCGCCGCGAGGGTGAACTCTCCGCCGACCGTCTCGGTGAAATCTGGCTTGAGGAAATGCGCGCCGCGCAAGGCCCTTATGTGGAAATGGGCGATGAAAATGCGCAGATATGGTCACAGGTCGGACATTTCTTCTTCCGTCCGTTCTATGTCTATTGCTACTCTTTTGCCGATTGTCTGGTTAATTCGCTTTATCAGGTTTATCAGGAAGGAAATGTCAAGGACTTTCCTGACAAATATCTGGATATGCTGTCAAAAACGGCCATAACCGATTATGATAAACTGCTCAAACCTTTCGGACTGAATCCGGATGACCCGGCTTTCTGGAATAAAGGGCTGGGGCTGATTTCGCATTATATCGACGAATTGGAACGCCTGGATAAAAAAGTCTTCGGCAAATAAGCCAAGCCCCTCGCAAGAGGGGCTTTTCTTTGTTTGCAAACAATGTCCTTGGCAGAGAGATAAATCCTTACTCCCGCCGCGGCGCATTATAGCGTCTGTATGCGTCCTGCGTTTCCTGTTTGACTCTTTCCAGATAATGGGCGGAAGATTCCGAAGAACCGTGATAAGCCAGCGAGAAGTTTTGCACCAGAAAACCGAACGGATTGGCAATGGCGTCTTCGCGTTTGGCAAACGGGATACGCACATAGGTAATGCGCATGGTAGCCCGCCAGATGCTGGTGGTCGGTTTGTCTGAACCGGGCAGATAGTCCATTGTGCGGAACTGTACCTGCCACAGGCCTAAAGCCGCCGGTTTGATCCAGTCGATTTCCACGTCGCGCTGTAACGATTTCTGCCTGAACTGCATAATGCTGTAAGCCACGTCGTTTTCACTGAATTCACGGAACACGGCCGGCGACGAATACCAGTAAATTGTCGAGCCGGGACCCCAGCGGGTAACCAGTTCGTCATAATCTGAGCTCACCAGATAGCGCAGCAGAATATATTCGGTAATATGCTGCTCGGTAATCAAATCCGAAACCGGAAAGTTGATTTCCGCCGGCTGCACCTGCTCCAGCATGCTGAAATATTTGTTGATCTGAAACAGCTTGGGCTGTACCGTCCGCTGCGGCAGCAGCAGATAGATTGTTGCGGCCAGCATCATGTTCAGGCAGATGCTCAGGCAGGCCAGAATAACCAAAACCCTTGAGGTCCACAGATAACGGCGTTCGGGCATGGCGTTGACATGCACCCGTTCCGGATAAAAGCCGAGCTGGTCGGGGCTCTGCTTTTCCTTGTATTTGAAGACCGTATTAAAAATTTCTAACATCTTGAAAATTTAACCTCAAGTTAAGCCTCACCATGTATTCTATACATGAAAGTAGAATAAAATCAAATAAATACTGTTCAGATTCGAAATCTTGATATAATGATAATAACATAGAGAAGTATATAAAGGGTTTATGTTATGAAGAAAATTTTATTGTCGGTCGTTGGCGCGGGTTTGGCGCTGACCGCCTGCATGAGCAATGACAACGGCTACAACGGAAACGGAACGCCCCCGGCCTATTACACCGACTGGGACCGGGCCGTCCGCGTAGATGTTGATATGCAGAATATGTATGTCGGCACGCCGCAGAAAATTGAAAAGCCGATTGACATGTATATGGCCATGGCTCTGGCATTAAAATATAACTATACCCGCCGCCTGATCTCCTATCAGCAGAGCTTGATCGAAGCGGGAAAGGTTCCGACTGACAAACTGAGCGAGATTGCCAGCCATGCCGGTTATGACAATGCCACGCTCAACACGCGCATGAGCCCTGATTTGAAAGTTGCCTGGAACGTGCTCGACATTTCGACCGTTTATTATCAGAACATTGATCCTACCTATAAAAACGGTGTTGCCACCGAGCAAAGCCGCAAAGTTATCCATAACATTCTGCAGGAAACCCGCAGCCTCTACTGGCAAAGCCTGGCTGCTCAAAAACTGATTCCCGTTATCGACGACATGACCGAGTATATGACGCTTGAGGTGGATGAAATGAACGCCCGAGCCAAAGAGCTGGCTGAACAGGGAAAATACCTGACCACCGAGGAGCTTCAGAAAAAACGCGATTATATGGAAGCGGTCAAAAAGGCTGCGGATCTGCGCCGCAAAATGGAAACCGCCGAAACCCGGCTGGCTTCGTTAATGGGATTTCATCCTTCTACCGAATTTAAGCTGGTCGGTTCCGAATACGGCAATTTTGAACTGCCGGCGCTTAAAAACGAGCTGGCGCAGCTGGAATGGCTGGCTCTGACCAATCGTCCCGAAATGCGTGCCCATGATTTGTCTGCGAATGTCGAAGATTTGAAAATCGTGGTCAAAGGATTTAAAGAACCGGAACTGAACAAATATAAAAATGACCCCAACTATTACAACCGCCTGTGGTCAAAACAGGCGCAGCAGGTCAGCATGACGGTAATGGAAGATGTGCGCAATCCCAAAATCAGCGAGCTGAACGATTTGCGCCGCCAAAGAATGACCAATCTGATCATCAGTCAGGTTTATGTGGCTTGGGCGCGTTATACCTCTGCGGTTGAAGACTATCAGATTAATATGGAAATTGCCGACACCTCTGAAAATATCGCCGAAGATATCACGATCAAGGACGGCAGCGGCAATTCCAAGAGCATTCTCGAATCTGCCCGTGCGGTTGATGATGAGGTTCAGGCCTTTCTCGCTTATGCCGAAGTACAGGATGCATTGGGCAATCTCTATGCAACCATCGGCCTGGATGCGATTCCCTATTATATGCTGAACGACAAACCGTCTAAAATTGCGGTGGCACTGCATAAAACGTTGGAAAAATGGCGTGAAGGCGAATTTATTCCCGATAACCGTCCTTATCTGCTGGATGTGCCGGCCAAACGCCCGCCGGTCAATATGAGTTCTTTGATTCCCGACTATGAAATCGAGACCGGCCAGCGTATTAAAATCGACGTGCCTTCTGCCGTATTCGATAAAATGGAACTGGTCGGTAAAATTACCACCAAAGCCGGCTTGATTGACGATTCGCCGTTGCCGAAATGGCTGAATTATGACGAAAAGAATCACCGCTTTGAGGGGATTGCCATGCCTTCCAACGTCGGGCAGTATAATATCAAACTTTATGTGACCGACGAAAACGGCAATGTCGGCTATCTGACCTTTAAGCTGAAAATTAAAGAAGTCTTTGTGCCGTCTATGCGGGTTGACGGTTTGACCGACGGGCGTAAAGCGACGGTTTTGAAACGTTGTCTCAGTTCCGTCTGCAAAGACACTTATGTGGATGACGAGGCTGTCGGCGAAGAAGTTGAGGTTCGCGCCCCCGCCCGATTCTGATGTCGGTCAGACCACAATATCTTGTGGTTACGGTTTATTCAGCGGATTCCCCGAAAAGGGAATCCGTTTTCTTTTTTTTAGGGTGCAATCTTCTTTGGCATGTTTATTCCCGAAAGAAAACAGGGCTTTCGTCGAGTCGGGAATCCGATTCCCTTTTTCGGTAAGATACTGTGGACAATTATGTGGATTAAAAATAAAACTAACTGATTGATTTATATAGATAAAATAAAGGTTAACAAACTTATCCACCCACCGGAAAAATTTTTTTGATTGTTTTATAAAGGGATAGCTCTGTCAAGTCTCAAAAGTTCCTTTTTTGCTATTGTTTATCCCCGCTGACTATTCCAATATAAGCGCAGAAAAACTGATTTGCATGTCACCGGAAAAATAATTGTGCATACAATATATTGAGTGGTTTAAATCTTTGTTAAACTATATATGGTATGTAAATGTCAGTTGAGACACAAAATGTAATGTAAACACCACAGTTAGGGAATAGTTGAATAGAGATGTCCGAGAATACCTACCACAGCACAATCGCCAACGAGAACATCGCGATTGATTCGGTTACCAAACGTGACGGCACCCTCGCTCCGTTTGATAGCAACAAAATTTACAATGCCATTAAAAAAGCGGGGGAATCCACCGGCGAGTTCGGTGAATCCGAAAGCTGGCTGCTCACCAGTCAGGTTTTGAAAGTCTTAAAGCACAAATTCTCGGAATCCCTGCCGACTATCGAACACATACAAGATATAGTAGAACAGGTTTTAATTTCCGCCAACTATTTTGCCACGGCCAAAGCCTATATTTTATATCGTGACCAGCGCAACCGCGCCCGCACCGACCGCAAGGTTATGGTTGATGTCGAAAGCTCAATTAACGAATATCTGGAAAAACTGGACTGGCGCGTTAACGCTAACGCCAATCAGGGCTATTCCAACGGCGGTTTGATTTTGAACGTTTCCGGCAAGGTTACCGCCAACTACTGGTTAAGCCATGTTTATCCGGCTGAGGTCGGCGAAGCTCACCGCAACGGCGATATCCATATTCATGATTTGGACATGCTGGCTGCTTACTGTGCCGGTTGGTCTTTGAAAAACCTGCTGCATGAAGGCTTCAACGGTGTTCCGGGCAAAACCGAGGCCGGTCCGGCCAAACATCTTTCCGCTGCCGTCGGCCAGATGGTCAACTTTATGGGCACCTTGCAAAATGAATGGGCCGGCGCACAGGCTTTCTCTTCGGTCGATACCTATCTCGCTCCTTACATCCGCGCTGACCACCTGACCTATGAACAGGTTGAACAGTCCATTCAGGAGCTGATTTATAATCTGAACGTTCCTTCCCGCTGGGGTTCCCAGACGCCGTTTACCAACTTTACTTTCGACTGGGTCTGCCCGGAAGATCTGCGTGACAAACATCCGATTATTGCCGGTGTCGAACAGCCGTTCACCTATGGCGACCTGAAGGAAGAAATGCACATGATTAACAAGGCCTATATGACCGTCATGATGAAAGGCGATATCAAAGGCCGTCCGTTCACCTTCCCGATTCCGACCTATAACATGACGCCGGATTTCCCCTGGGAAGACGACAATACCGAACTTCTGTTCGAAATGACTGCCAAATACGGTTTGCCTTACTTCCAGAACTTCATTAATTCTGTTCTGAAACCGGGGCAGATTCGTTCCATGTGCTGCCGCCTGCAGTTAGATCTGCGTGAACTTCTTGCCCGCGGCAACGGCTTGTTCGGTTCTGCCGAACAGACCGGTTCCATCGGTGTTATTACCTTCAACTGTGCCCGTCTGGGTTATGTTTATAAAGGTGACGAAGCCGGCTTGTTTGCCCGTGTTGACGAGCTGATGAACATTGCCCGCACATCGCTGGAAATCAAACGCAAAGTTATTCAGAGACTGATTGACAACGGCCTGTTCCCGTTCACCAAACGCTACCTCGGTACGCTGCGCAATCACTTCTCGACCATTGGCGTCAACGGTATCAATGAAATGATCCGCAACTTCACCAACGACGAGCACAACATCGCCGACCAGTGGGGACAGGATTTTGCCGTTAAATTCCTGGATTACATTCGTGCCAAAATGGTTAAAATTCAGGAAGAAACCGGCCATATGTACAATCTCGAAGCCACCCCGGCCGAGAGTGCGACCTACCGTTTCGCCCGTGAAGATAAAAAACGTTTCAAAGGCATCATTCAGGCCGGAACCGAAGAAAATCCCTATTATACCAACTCTTCGCAGTTGCCGGTCGGTTTCACCGATGACCCGTTTGAAGCTTTGGATCTGCAGTCAACCCTGCAGACCAAATACACCGGCGGCACCGTGCTGCACCTCTATATGGGACAGCGCATTTCCTCCGCCAAAGTCTGCCGTGACATTGTCCGCAAAGTGTTGACCAACTACCGCCTGCCGTATGTCACCATCACTCCGACTTTCTCCGTTTGCCCCAAGCACGGATATATTTCCGGAGAACACAAATTCTGCCCGATTTGCGATGAAGAAAAGAAGGCAGAGAAAAGAGCCGCAGCTTCCAGAACCGAAGTTGCATAGAGTAAAATTTAACCCCCTTGGAGAATAGAATAATGACAACTGTTAATTTTGAAGATATCAAATTAAGCGATGAAGAAAGACAGCCTTGCGAAGTTTGGACCCGCGTTATGGGATATTTCCGCCCGGTTTCCGAATTCAACAAAGGTAAAAAGTCTGAATTTTACTCCCGCACCTGCTTCTCAGAAAGCAAGGCAGTATGCGGCGGCTGCAGCGAAGTGATGAATATTGCGGCTGAATAATTTCCGGCTTGAAATTATGAATGCAAATCTGATTGTCGGCGGTGTTGAAACTTTCAGCACCGTCGATTTTCCTGGGCACATGGCCGCGGTTGTTTTTTTACAGGGGTGCCCCTGGCGCTGCCCCTTTTGTTATAATACCCCGCTGCAGAAAATCGGTGCCGAAACGAATTTCGTCTGGAGCAAGTTTGTTGAATTTTTGGAACGCCGCAAAGTGATTCTTGATGCGGTCGTCTTCAGCGGCGGCGAACCTCTGGTTCAGGACAATCTGGCGCAGGCAATGAGCCAAGTCCGGGATATGGGATATAAAATCGCCCTGCACACCGGCGGCTATCGTCCGGAAAAGTTAGCCGAGGTCTTGCCTTTGGTTGACTGGGTGGGCTTTGATATTAAAACGCCTTTTGTTGAAGAACGTTATCATCAGGGGACCGGCAGCAAAACTCCGCTGAAGAATATTCTCTCCAGTTTGAATCTGCTTCTGGCCGCGGGCAAGCCTTTTGAGTGCCGCACGACCTGCGATCCTCGGCTGCTGGATATTGAAGACATTTATGCCATTGCCCGGGATTTGAAAGCTAAAGGCGTTAAGGAATATCACTTGCAGAAATACCGTCCGATTCCGTCGGATAAAGTGAGTACGGAAGCCGATTGCGATAAATTTTTCCGAGACAACGCCCTTCATGATTTTCTTAAATCTTCCTTTGAAGTTTTTGACCTCCGTTCCTGAACGGAGGTTTTTGTTTTGAGTTGACAAAAGGCGGTTTTGTTCCCATACTGAAAAATATTTTTAATTATTAATCACTTAATACGACATTATTATGGCAAATATCGGATTTTACGCCGGATCTTTCTCTCCGGTGACCCGCGGACACTTGGGAATTGTCTGTGAGGCATTGAACGACTATCAAAAAGTCATTGTCGGCGTCGGCATCAATGACAGTAAACAGCAGCTTTATTCTCTTGACGAACGTTGTGAGATGATAAATGCCGCCCTGGATGATCTGCTCTTTGAATATGAATACCGAGATTTGGTCGGATACCGCTTTTCGCGTTCGGAAGAAAAAGCTGTCTGCCGGCTGAGGGAAAATCGCGGCTGCGTTGAAATTGTCGGCTATCGGGATTTGACCGTTGACTGCGCTTTGCGCTCGGGAGCCACGGCATTGATTCGCGGAGAGCGGATTGTCGGTGACCATGACGGCGAAATGCAGGCCTCAATTCTTAACAAACAGATTTTGGAAGTCCGCAAAGCACGGCTGAGTATGGCTACCATTCCGGTGCCCAAAGAAGATATGACATATGTTTCTTCTTCAAACGTTCGCGGTTTGTGCCGCCTCGGCGAATATATTGCGGCTCAGCGTTATGTTATGCCGGGCGTTCATGCCCTGTTGATGAGACATTGCCTGTCCGAACGCTTTGTTGCTTTAATGCAGGCAAATGCACTTTCGGCAGCCGCTGCCGCGGAAGCATATGACGAATTGGTACGGGCATATTCCTGCGGCCGCCGGCATCATACGCTGTCGCATGTCGCGTATATGCTGAATTACTGGCAGATTATGGAAAACCTCGGACGGCTGAAAGTTCAAAATCCGGCGGCAATGGAATTGGCGTTGTTTTATCACGATGCCGTCAATACCGGAGACGATACCGATGAGGCAGCGTCCTGCCGCATGATGCGTCGTCGCGTTTTCGACCGGGAACTGTCTGAAAATGCGGCACATCTGATTGGTGCTACGGCGCACCGTCAGTGTCAAAACGACATGACCCCGGATATGAACATAATCAGTGATTTGGACCTGGCTATTCTTGGTGATACTTTCAATTACGGAATTTATGCCGCCAACATTCGCCGTGAATATCTCCGGTTTGATGAAAAAACTTATCGAAACGGGCGAATTGAGTTTTTGCGCGGTTTATTGAAACGAAAGCCTTTATATAAAACGGCGGCTTTTCGGGAAATGTTTGAACGGGATGCCCGTACGAATCTTCGCGCCGAACTGGCCTATTGGCAGTCCCGCTGACGATGTTTTAAACCTTAAACAGGCCTGCGCCGGCAGGCCTGTTTTTTGTTGTCGCGTTGTCACGGATGCGCTTTGCCGCGGACGGATTTTTGATGTTCCTTGGCTTTCTTTTCCAGCCATTTATAAACGTTCAGCGTATATTTGTCGGCATCAACGCTGACATCTTCCGGTTCCCAGCGCACGCAAAGAATGTTTTCTTTGCCCCAGGCCTCGGGAACATCGCCGCTGACGGCATAAATTTTCATATCGGACTTGGCATCAACCTGCAAATGCGGTTCGTCCACCGAATAAATTTTCATTTTGCGGACGTTCCCCATAATCCGATAAAGCTCAGTCTCCGGAAAAACGGATAACAGCTTCAAACTCTTGACCCGCAGCCGCGAACGATCGTCGGACGGAGATCTCAGCGGGCGGATACCGTGCAGACGTCCGATAATTTTGGCTCCGGCGGCAATGCCCAAAACCGGAATGCCGCGTTTTTCTGCCTCGCGCACCATATTGACATATGTCAGTGAGCATAAAACCGGTTTTTTCGGCAGGGAAGGGGCTGCAAACGTGTTTAACGGATCATCCAGACGCCCCGGGAGAATGAGGCCGTCAACGTCATTCAGCGCATCCGGCCCGTCGCAATGAGTCAGAATTTTTAAATCAACGCCGGTCTGAGCCAAAGCCCGGACATAGTTTTCCAGCATCAGATAAAAGCCGTTCTCCCGTCCCATCAGAAAGGCAATTAAGGGGCGGGCATTTGGGGAAGAGGCTGAGGGGTTAAGTTTTTTCCAGTCATCCGGTGCAATCATGATTTTCGGCTGCTTTCCGGCAGCAGTAATTTTTTCGATTTCATCTTCGGAAATGCCGAAAGCGTGACGGTCAGGCATAAAGGATAAATAAACGGCGTCGGTCATGGGTTTTCTCCCGCTGCAGGGTTGAGAATTCTCTTACGCCGCCAGTATAGGGGATAAACGAAATAAAATCAAGCAATTCCGGTCAAACAAAATCCCCGGGATAACCCGGGGATTTTGTTTGACGTTCAGGCTTTGCGAAAAGCTTTTCCATTTGCCGGCCTATGTCCGCCCGGCTTTTTACCAAACCCGGAAACAGGCCGACGTCCGGCACTGAAATCGCGTTTGCCCTGGCCGTCGCCGCGAAAGTCGCGCCGGTTTCCGCCGTCACGGTTAAACGGCTTGCTGTTCTCGTCGCGAACCCGGCGGTCGTCTCCTTCCGCTTTATAAGTCTTGCGAAAAGCGTCGTCTTTTTTCAGCGGACGTCTGCCGAAAGGAGACCGACGCACCGGGAAACGTTTGCCGGTGTCTTTTTCATCGGAGGTCTTCTTTGGTTTCTTGACCTCAACTTCAACTTTTTCCATTTTCTGCATCTGTTTTAATTTGGCCTTATTGACCGAAAAGCCGAAACTTCCGAGATTGCGTCCCAGCGTATAATAGTTGCCGTGGGCATAAGCCAGAATGCCTGCTTTCTCCAAATCAAGCGCCCCTTTTGCGTTGATGTATTTATCATCGACGCTGACCCCGACCACTTCGGCCAGAAACATGTCATGAACCCCGTAATTGGTCACGTTTTTGACTTTACATGCAATCGAAACCGGGCATTCTTCAATCTGCGGCGCGCTGACGTTGGCGCAGGGAGCTGCCGTCAGATTCATTTCTTTGAATTTGTCAATGTCCCGTCCTGATTTTACGCCGCAGAAATCAACGGCGGTCACCATATTCCAAGTCGGCAGGTTAATCACAAATTCGCCGCTTTCTTTAATGATGTCATGCGAATAACGCTGCGGGCGGATGGAGACATAAGTCATCACCGGATCGCTGCTGATAATGCCGGTCCAGGCCACGGTCATTACATTCGGCTTGTCAACGGTTCCGCACGAAACCATCACCGGCGGCAAAGGCGATAACATTGTCCCCGGTTTCCAATTAATTTTTGTCATTTTATATTTACCTTTTTGCTGAAATTGTTATAGTTGTGCGTACAGTAGCTTAAATAATGCTAATGTGCAAGCGAATAACTGAATAAAATATGGGGAGCCTGCCGCCCAAATGCAACTGTCTGACTTACTGCCCGCCGTCGGCGAACTGATACCTTACGATTATGAAACCATCCGCACTCCGGAATATGAAACTCTGCTGGCCGGCCTGCTGGCGGGAGCTGTATCGCAGACTGCACCGCATTTTGTGCAGATAGGGGGCATTCCCGGTGCCGGCAAAACGACATTCTGCAAAAATTCACATTGGGACGAACGGCTTTTTATCAGTTTTGACAAGATTATGGAAAGTCTGCCCGCTTATCGGCAGGACATTTACCGGTTGGGCGCGGTGCGGGCATTCAATCGTTGGGAAATGCCGGCTCGGATTATTGGCTATGAAGCGCTGCGCCGCGCGGTTGAAAAAAAGGCCGATATCTGGCTGGAACACAGCGGCGTAAACAATCCGCATGTCGAACTGATTAAAAACCTGAAGAAAAAAGGCTACGCAACCGAAATGTACTTTATCCTCTGCAATCTCGATATTGCCTGCCGCCGTGCCGAACTGCGGGAAAAAATCACCCGGCGCCATACCTCCCGGGAAATGATTGTCAAACGCAACGAATTGGTAAAAACCTATCTGGAACAATATAAAACGCTGGTTGATAATCTCTATATCTACGATACTTCCGACAACAAATTCACCTTGCAAAGCAATTATCAAAAGGGCATTCAAATTCGTTAAATGCCAAAACCATGGTTTCCTGTCCGCGTTTGCCATCTTAACGGAAAGGAAAACTGCAAAAAACAAAAAAGCTCTTTAAAATCTGGTGCACTAGGCCGGAAACTTACCGATACCTTTCAAATTCTTTGAAAAGCTCGGATTTACTAAAATTTTAAAATTAAATTTTTACAAATACTATACACTTTTCGCATATTTTTCATTTTAAACCGAAAAAACTAAAAAATACACGCTTTTTAGCAGAATTTTGATAAAAAATAAAAGATTTTTAGGTTCGCTGTCCTTCAGAGTGCTTACGAGTTATCGCATAAATTGTTATAATATATAAGTGTTTTTATGCTCTACTACGGAATGTTATTGACTTTTTATCTATTATCATATATAATATAGATATAAGAAAACACGAACTCGGAGGAAAAACTTGTCTCGACTAGGAGAAATTGCAATAATTAAGACAGGGTACAACTTTAATCGCCCAACGACTTCTCTTCAAAAGGATGTCGAAGATATAAAAGTTATATCACCTAAAGATATTTCAGCAAACGGGACAATTGATGAAGCCGCACTAAATAAAATGCCTCTTTCGCAGCTCAAAGACACATATTTTCTTAAAGCTAACGATATTTTATTTGTCGGTAAAGGGAGTTTTAATATCGCACTGATTACGCAAGAGCTTAAAGCTGTCCCCTCCAGCTCGTTTTACAAAATCCAAATAACGGATAATAATTTTACTAGTGAATATGTTTATGCATTTCTTAAATTCCATTTAGATATTTTAACCAGAAACTCTCGCCAGAGCACTGAAAGGATTGCCTCATTAACTTTAGCGGAGCTTTCGAATATTGATATTCCGTTAATTCCGCTTGTTAAACAACAACAGTTGAAGAAAATAATCAATTGCCAACAAAAAGAATTGGAGATTTTAGAAAAATTAAAACATAATTTGAATATTCTCACTAAAGGTGTTTTCACTCAAACCATTAAGGAGCATATAAATGGCTAAACTTTCTCAGGATGAATTAAACAAACTTTTATGGAGTGCTGCAGATTCTGCCCGTGGTGTGGTTGATGCCAGTATTTTCAAAGACTATATTTTAGCCTTTTTGTTCTTTAAGTATATAAGTGATATCAAACGAGCAGAAGTCAAGAAACTACAAGAACGCTATGGTGAAGATAAAGAGCGTATAGTTCTGCGTTTGAAAAATGCACGTTTTGTTTTGCCGGATGGCGCAAGTTTTTATGATATTTACGATTCCCAAAATGCCGACAACATTGGGGAGATAATCAACAAGGCCTTGCGCAAGATTGAAGATGCCAACGAAAATTTATTGAAAAACATTTTTACTGTAGATTTTAACTCTGATGCAATTTTGGGACAAACCAGCCAACGCAACAAAATGATTCGCGACTTGATTACAGATTTTAATAAAGTCGACCTGTCTGAATATAACGAGGATTTGCTTGGTAATGCTTATATGTATATGATCGAACGCTTTGGCTCGGATGCCGGTAAAAAAGCCGGAGAGTTCTATACGCCCAAAGTTATTGCCTCACTGCTTGCCAAATTGGCCATGCCTAAACCCGGAGACAGAATTTGCGATCCGGCTTGCGGTTCGGGCGGCTTGTTGCTCTTGGCGGGAGAAGAAGTTGAGAAACAAGGCTCCAAAGACTATGCGCTTTACGGGCAGGAAAAAACCGGTGCCACTTATAATTTAGCGCGCATGAATATGTTTTTACATGGCAAAGATTCTGCAAAAATTGAATGGGGTGATACGCTGAACAATCCTTTATTGAGAGAAAACGACAAATTAATGCAATTTGACATTATTGTTGCTAATCCGCCGTTTTCCTTAGATAAATGGGGAGAAAAACATTTGGAAAATGATATTTATCACCGTTTTGATCGCGGAATGCCTCCGGCCAGCAAGGGTGATTATGCCTTTATTTCACATATGATAGCCACTGCCAAAGAAAAATCGGGACGCGTTGCGGTGATTGTTCCGCATGGCGTTTTATTCCGCGGCAGTTCAGAAGGACGGATTCGCCAAGCCTTGATAGAAGAAAACCTGCTTGATGCAGTTATCGGTTTGCCGGCTGGATTATTCCAAACAACGGGAATTCCGGTAGCTATTCTGATTTTTGATAAGAGCCGGCAAGAAGGCGGTGTAAATCAAGAGCGTAAAGATGTTTTGTTTATTGATTCCAGCAAAGAATTTAAGGCCGGTAAAAATCAAAACACGCTTGAGCCGGAGCATATCAATAAGATATTTGATGCTTATAAAAACCGTGTGGAAATTGAGAAATTTTCACATCTGGCTAGCTTCGATGAGATAAAAGAAAACGACTTCAACCTAAATATTCCGCGCTATGTGGATACCTTTGAAGAGGAAGAAGAAATTGATTTGAGCGCTGTTAAAGCTGAAATTGCCGATTTGGAATTACAACTTCAAGAAGTCCAAGCCCAAATGCAAGATTATTTGGAAGAATTGGGAGCCTAAAGGATGGATAACACAAAAGAATTTGACGGACAATTAATTGACTGGCGCAATAAAAATCTTCAATCAGTTCCCGAGCGAGTAGGATTGGCTTTTTATACAAAAGACAATGGAGATGTAGAAATAGAAGTCTATATGGCTGATGAAAATATGTGGATGAGTCAGCAGATAATGGCAGACTTGTTTGGTGTTGAGGAAAATACCATAACCTATCACATTAAAGAGATTTATAAAAGCGGGGAATTAGATAAAGATGATTCAACTACTCGAAAAATTCGAGTAGTTCGTACAGAAGGGAATAGAACGGTAAAACGCGATATTCAATTTTATAATTTGGATGTTGCAATTTCGGTTGGCTATCGTGTCAATTCTATTAAAGCAACCCAGTTTAGAAAATTTGCAACCAGAATTTTGCATGAATACATTCAAAAAGGTTATGTGCTAAATGATATTCGCTTCAAGCAAGGCAATAAATTTGATGATGCCTATTTTGAAGAAATGCTTGAAAGAATTAAAGATATTCGCCTGTCTGAAAGAAGAATCTATTTGAAGATTACGGATATTTTTGCGTTGTCATCGGATTATGATAAAAACAGCATTTTAGCCAAAACGTTTTTTGCGTTTATTCAAAATCAACTGCATTTTGCCGTTTCAGGAAAAACAGCAGCAGAGTTAATATACACAAGAGCCGACAGCACCAAAGAAAATATGGGATTAACCAATTGGGCGCATTCTCCCAATGGCAAAATATATAAAACCGATGTTACGATAGGCAAAAATTATCTGAATGAAGACGAACTTCACCGTTTAAGAAGTGCGGTCTCTGCATTTTTAGATATAGCCCAAATGCGAGCAGAAAGAAAGTTGCCAACCAGTATGCAAGATTGGATTGGCTTTATGGAAAATTATTTGAATTTGAATGAATTTCCAGTGTTGAAAGGATTAGGAAAAATAAGTAAAGAACAGGCAGATGAAAAAGCCATCACTGAATATGAAAAATATCGCCCGATTCAAGACGCCAATTACATTTCTGACTTTGATAGAGAACTTGAAAAATTGGAAAAGCAATTAGAGAAGAAAAGATAAGGATTAGGAGTGTGCAATAAACAATGGTTCAGTTAATGGTAGATATAACACCCAAAGATTGGTTTGATTACGTAGTAGCTCTAAGTCCTATTATTGCAGCATTTATTGCTTGTGGTCTTGCGTGGTGGCAAGGGAAAATACAAAAAAAACAACATAATTTGGCTTTGTTAGAAAAAAGATTATCTCTAAAAAATAAATTTGAAAATTATGTAAATAATAAACTTAAAGAATGTTTAGAATCTAAACTGAATCCTGAAGCACTAAGAGACACTTTTTCGGATTTAACCAATATATCCGGTGATGCTTACTTATTATTCAGCAAAGATATTTCTGAAAACATTATGCAGTTAGCTCAAAAATTTGAAGAATTAAAAACGGCAATCCATTACAAAAAAGATAAAGATCAAGGAAAAAGTCTTAGTTTTTATAAGGCTATTAAGGGAGATTTTGAAAAAGATATATCAAAAGTTTATGGTGAAATTTCATACGCATCCGCTGTATTAATCAATGAAATGCACCTGATTATGAGAGAGGGTAAAATCTAATGACAAAGATTGAGCAGAAGATACCTGAAGGATGGAGTGTTAGAAAAATTATAGATGTATGCCCTTTGCAAAGAGGTTTTGATTTGCCAGAACAAAATATAAAAAGCGGCAATTATCCAATCGTATATTCCAATGGAATTAAAGGAACGCACAATGAATATAAAGCTACAGCTCCGGGAGTTGTTACAGGTCGTTCAGGAACAATAGGAAAGGTAACCTATGTTGAACAAAATTATTGGCCCCACAACACCAGTTTATGGGTAACTGATTTTAAGGGTAACAATCCAAAGTTTATTTTTTACAAGCTACAAAATTTAAATTATGCAAAATTTAACTCGGGTAGTGGTGTTCCGACATTAAATAGAAATGATGTACATATTGAAAAAATTCTTCTTCCTCCATTAGCTGAGCAAGAAAAGATTGCGGAGATATTGAGTTGTTGGGATGATGAAATTGAAAAATTATCAGCTTTGATTGAAAAAAAGAAAATTCAGAAAAAAGCCTTAATGCAGCAGCTCCTTACCGGCAAACACCGCCTCAAAGACTTCTCCACTCCTTGGCATGAAGTTAAGTTGAAAGATATTTTATATGAGCATAAAGAAACCAGTAAAGGCGACGAAACTATTTGTTCAGTATCTGTTCACAAAGGGATAATTAGTCAAATCGAGCATTTAGGGCGAAGTTTTGCTGCATCAAATACTAGCAACTATAACTTAGTACACTATGGTGATGTTGTTTACACGAAAAGCCCTACAGGAGAATTTCCGTATGGTATCTTTAAACAATCTCAACAAAGAAAATCTGTTATTGTATCTCCTTTGTATGGAGTATTTACTCCTAAGACCTATTATTTAGGATATATTCTTGATGTGTTTTTCTCTTATGCGATAAATTTGAACAATTACCTGAAACCAATAATTCAAAAGGGGGCTAAAAACACCATTAATATAACAAATGAAACTTTTTTATCAAAAGCAATATTTTTACCAGAAGAAACTACAGAAATTCAAAAATTAGCTGAAATTTTTATCAAAGCAGATGAAGAAATTAACCTTTTGAATCAAAAATTAGAAGCCTTAAAAGAACAAAAGAAAGGCTTAATGCAACAGCTCTTAACCGGTAAAATTAGAGTGAAAGTAAACTGAAAGGAAATGTAAATGCGTAAATCTAAAAATATGGTAAAAATGGCAATTTGTTACGATTTTGATGGAACTTTATCTCCTCAATATATGCAAAATGTTTCCTTTCTTCCTAAATTAGGTTATTCTGATCCAAAAGAATTTTGGCAGGAAGTCAAAACATATGCTCAAAAACAGAATATGGATGAAACTTTGGCTTATATGAATTTAATGATTGATAAGGCTAAGGAAGGAAATATACCTCTTACAGCTAGATTCCTTATGGAATGTGGAAAGGCAATAAGTTTTTTCCCAGGAGTATTGGACTGGTTTAGTCGGATAAATTCTTATGCAAAGTCTAAGGGAATTCAGCTTGAGCATTATATTATTACTTCAGGTAATGAAGAAATTATTAGAGGTACAAAAATCAATAAATTTTTTAAATATATTTTTGCCTGTAAATTTTCATATAAATGGGTATATTCGGAATTGGTTGCTGAGAAGCCTGCCGCTGCGGTTAATTATACAAATAAAACCCAACATCTTTTTCGTATAAATAAAGGGATATTTAATTATTGGCAAAACGAAGAAGTTAATCGATATATGCCCCAAGAAGAAAAGTATATGGATTTTAAAAATATGATTTATATTGGCGATGGAGAGACCGATGTTCCTTGTATGAAAATGGTTATGTATCAAGGAGGTCACTCAATTGCTGTCTATAATCCTAAATTAAAAGGTAAAAAAGAGAAGACAAATTCTAAGGGACAGATTATTCAAAAGGCTCAACGTTCTTCTTTTGAAATTGCAAATGAGCTATTAGAGCACGAACGAGTTAACTTTATAGCTCCAGCAGATTATTCTGAAAATTCTAAATTGGATTTAACAATTAAAAACATTATAGACCGTATTTATTTTCAAAACAATTAGGATTAAAACGATGACTGATATTTTGCATGAACTTCCGGATTTTGATGAAGCAAGCAGTTCGCAAATTCCTGCTCTGCTGCAGTTAATCAATCTCGGATATGATTATATCCCCAGAAATGAGGTGAATAATCATCGCGAAAGCAAAAGTCAGTATATTTTGCATGATATTGCTAAAAAGGCTCTAAGAGACATCAATGAAGATATTATCTCGGACAAAAGTATTGATGAGGCCTTGTATGCTCTTGAAAAGACAAAACTTGACGATGGAATGGTTAAAGCCTCGGAAGAAGTTTATTCCAACTTACTTGGTGGTGTTTCCGTTCCTGAAATTATCGATGGCAAAAAGACTTCTCCTCAACTCAAGTTTATTGACTGGCAAGAACCTAAAAATAATGTTTATCACGTTGTTGCCGAATTTGAGATTGAAGAAGATCAAAACCGCCGTCCCGATATTGTTTTGTTTGTTAATGGTATTCCGTTTGCCGTGATAGAGTGCAAAAAAGCTTCTGTTCCGGTTGATGAGGCGGTTTATCAGATGATCCGCAATCAAAAATTTGCACAAACGCCAAAGTTTTTCTTATTTCCTCAAATATTGATTGCGACCAATATCAATGAAATTAAATATGGCACAATGCAAACGCCTTTTGAGTTTTATTCAGTATGGAAAGAAAAAGATGCTCCGGCAGATTATGAAATCAAAGTGCTTGAAAATATCAATAAACCGATTGATGACATTACTGTTTCGCAAGTTTGCAAAGACCTCAGACGCAAAGACTATGTTTACCATACCAAAGAAAGCTTATCCGCCCAAGATTTGGGAATTTATGCTTTACTCTCTCCGTCTCGCTTGCTCGATTTAGTGCGAAATTTTATAATTTATGACAACGGAATCAAAAAAATTACGCGCTATCAGCAATATTTTGCCATTAAAAAAACTTTGCAAAAGATTAAAAACTTTGAGGAAAACGACAAACGTCGCGGTGGTTTGATTTGGCATACGCAAGGCAGCGGAAAATCTTTAACCATGGTGATGTTGGTGAAAAATCTGATTGAAGAGGTTAAAAATCCACGTGTGATTGTGGTTACGGACCGCACGGATTTAGATATTCAAATCAGAGATACCTTTGCCGCCTGTAATATCAAAAAAGGTGTTGTGCAGGCAACTTCTTGCAAAAATTTGCTTGAATTGATTGAGCATAATCCACAAGACGTTATAACAACATTGGTGCATAAATTTGATAAACCAACCGATTTTGTAGATGATGACAATAATATTTTTGTTTTGATTGATGAAGCACACCGCACCCAGAGCGGTGATGCCAACATGATGATGAACAAAATCTTGCCCAGAGCCTGTCAGATTGCCTTTACTGGTACGCCTTTGATGAAAAAGGTTCCGGACAGATTGGTTGGTAAAGAAATGTCTAAATCTCAATCAATTGAAAAATTTGGCGGATTGATTGATGAATACACCATTTCAGAAGCAGAAAAAGACGGTGCGGTATTGCCGTTGATTTATCAAGGTAGATTTGTTGACCAGAAGATTGATGAGATTGCCGATAAGTTTTATGAACGCTTAGCCGGTCGCTTTTCTGAAAGTGAACGCAAAGATTTTGCCAAGAAATGCATTTCATCATCGGTTTTGGAAGAAACATCGCAACGAATTGAAATGATTGCCTTAGATGTTAATGATCATTTTGTGAAAAACTTTCAAAATACCGGACTTAAAGGACAGCTTGTAGCTCCGAGTAAATATGCTGCGGTTATGTTCAAACAAGCCTTGGATTTGTTGGGAGAAATCAGAGCGGAAGTAATTATTTCCGATACTTTGGCGGATGAAGGTAAAGATGATACGCTTTCTGAGCATAAAAAAATTGTAACCGATTATATGGCTAAGCAGAAACATCTTTACGGATCAATAGAAAGCCGAGAAAAGCAAATTATTCGCGATTATAAGAAAAATCCTGACGGTTGCGAATTGTTGATTGTGGTGGATAAGCTTTTGACCGGATTTGATGCTCCTTGTGATACGGTTTTATATTTAGCCAAACAACTCAAAGATCATAACTTGTTGCAAGCAATTGCCCGTGTTAACCGTGTGTATGACGGAGCTGATGGAAAACAAAGCAAAACCGCAGGTTTGATTGTAGATTACTCTAAAAATGCAAAAAACTTAAAATCAGCCTTAGAGCTTTTCTCTCATTATGATCCGCAAGATATTGACAGAGCTTTGCTGGATACAGACAGCCAAATTAATCTGTTAAATAGCATTTATGACAGACTGCATGCCACCTTTAAGGATATAAAAGATAAACAAAACACAAATGATTATGTTGAATATCTGAAAAAGAATGAAAAAGTTCGAGAAGATTTTTATGGCGATGTTAACAAATTTATCAAGCAATTTTCTGTTTGTTATTCTCTTTATGATTTTCATAGCAAAATGAATACCGACAAACTGCTTGAATATAAAAAAGACCTCAAATGTTTTGTGGAAATAAAAAAGATGACACAACTCTCTTTAGCAGAAAAAGTAGATTTTTCTAAGTATAAAGACCAAATTATGAAACTCTTGGATAAATATGTTACCGCAAAAGATGTTGAGATTTTATCAAAAGAAATCAGTCTTTCCGATATGAGGGAGTTTAACCAATATATTGAAGATGATAAAAATGGTTTATCGGATAAATCAAAAGCTGATGCTATTTTGGCGCAAACAAAGAAGGTTATTAAAGAGCGTTATGAGCAAGATGAAGCTTTTTATGGTAAATTTAGTGAACTGATAGATAAGATCTTGCAAGAACTTAAACAAGCTAAAAAAGAAGATTTAGCGGCTCTTCTTGTCCAAGCTAAAGAATGTCAAAAATCTGTTGCCGATTATGAAGATTCCGATATTCCTGAAAAATTGCGTAAAAACAAAATTTATCATCCGTTTTATCGTAATATCAGAAAGTTCTTCAAGTCTGATGAGAACGATTATTCTCAAATTATTGAAGATATTGTTCAAATTATAAAAGCACATAAGATTGTGGACTTTCAGAACAATACCTCAGTCAAAAGAGAGATTTTCTTTGCTGTTGAAGATTATTTGTTTGATGAGGTTGATGAAAAGCTTTCTGCCGATACGATTGAGCAAATTACCAATACGGCATGGAATTTAGCTGTACAAAATAAGGATATGCTCTAATGAGTGATTTCAAAATTATTAAAGAAAATCGAAAATCCTTAGCAGCTGAAGTATATCCTGATTTTCAGGTAATAATAAAAGCACCTCAGGAGGCAAAAGACTTTGAAATTGACGATTTTATTAAGCGCAAAACGCTTTGGATAAAAAAGCAAATTGATTATTTTAAGCAGTTCAACGCTCCCGAAAGCAAAATTTATGAGTCGGGGAGTTCTGCCCTTTATTTAGGAAGGCAATATCAAATAATCATTGAAAAAGCAGCTCTCAAAAATGTCATTAAGGTTTTAAAGAATAAAATTTATATTCTTTCATCCGCACCACAAAAGATTGATGAGATTAATATAGCTTTTGAAACTTGGCTGCTTAGCCGCGCAAATGTTATTTTTCAGGAGAGGTTAAAAGAGTGTATCAAAGTCTTTCCGGATTTAGATATGCCAACACTTAAAATCAGAAAATTGAAAAGGCGTTGGGGAAGTTATCTAAAAAAACATGAAATTGTGCTTAATCCGGAATTGATAAAAGCCAGTAAACAATCAATAGATTATGTTATCTATCATGAACTCTGTCATGTTTATTTTGATAAGCATACCGATGATTTTTATAATCTTTTAGCTTTAAAAATGCCAAATTGGAAACAAGTAAAAGAAAATTTTGAACTCAAATTGCTTAGTTTATAAAAATACGTTCGTATCTGATAATTCCATTTTGCTCTCCCATAGTTGTTTTTTTGTAAAGCAAAAATGTAAGTACTTGTTTTTGAAGGATTTAAAAAATTAAAGAGCTTAACTTTTCAGCCTTGGTTCTTAACTTAAATGCTTGATATTCAAGCGAAATATATGGTGCGCTAGGCCGGAATCGAACCGGCACGTCCTTGCGGACAACAGATTTTAAGTCTGCAGCGTCTACCTGTTCCGCCACAAGCGCATCATCTGCAAAGTTTATACTAATAATTTTGCATAATTGCAATATCTAATTTCGATTTTTTTCAGCCGCCTTTCTGTTGGGGAAGTCCGACAGATAAAACTTGCCTGTTTGCAAAAAATATGCTTACCTGACTGTTGTAATTGGAAAAATTACATTTAAATATTAATTGCCTGTCGGTATTCGGCGCTGCGGCAGTTGACAGCGTCACGGCACCGCTGCATATCGGCAGGCCCTTTAAAGGACTATAATACATGAAAACCATAGATATCTCATGGCGTAGATACATTCTTCCCAATATCCACAACGAGGGATGGAAGTTTGTAGGCATTTTTGCTGCCGTTACCGCATTGTTGGCAATGATGTGGGAACCCTTAGGCTGGATAGGTATTGCTTTAACAATCTGGTGCTTTTATTTCTTCCGCGACCCCGAACGCGTTACGCCGGAAATCAGCGATGTCGTTGTTTCTCCCGCGGACGGTATAGTGCAGATGATTACCAAGGTCAAGGCTCCGGAAGAACTTGGTCTCGGTGACCAGAAGTTTACCCGCGTCAGCGTGTTTATGAGCGTCTTTAACGTTCATGTCAACCGGGCGCCGGCTGAAGGAAAAATTACCAAAGCCGTATATGTTCCCGGAAAGTTTTTTAACGCCACGCTGGATAAAGCAAGCAAGGATAACGAGCGCCAGCTGCTGGCGATGAAGACTAAAAGCGGCAAAGACATTGCCTTTGTTCAGATTGCCGGATTAGTGGCCCGCCGCATTTTGTGTGAAGCGACGGAAGGGCAGGAGTATAAAGCCGGTGAACGCTTTGGGATGATTCGTTTTGGTTCCCGTTTGGATGTTTATCTTCCCGAGGGCGTTGAGCCGCAGGTCTGCCTCGGCCAGACAATGGTTGCCGGTGAAAGCGTTATTGCCCATTTGAAAAGCGATGCCGCACAGGTTAAGGGAGTAGTCAGATAATGGAAAAGACATCTTCTAAAACCCTGCCGTCTAAACCGGGGTTCGGCGGTCGTTTGCCGTTTCGCAAAATCGCTCCGAATATTGTCACCATGCTGGCTTTGTGTGCCGGTGTAACTTCCATTCGCTATTCCGTGCAGGAGGATTGGGTTAAAGCGGTTATCTGCATCTTTCTCGCAGCTCTGTTTGACGGCTTGGACGGCCGTGTTGCCCGGATGCTGAAAGGTTCTACCAAATTCGGTGCCGAGCTGGATTCCCTGTCTGACTTTGTCAGTTTCGGCGTAGCTCCGGCTATTCTGATGTATCAGTGGACATTGTTTGATTTGCCGAAATTCGGCTGGTTTTTCTGCCTGCTGTTTTCTATCGGTATGGCGATGCGTCTGGCCCGTTTTAACACCATGCTTGACGATGAACCTCAGCCGGAATATTGGCATCATTTCTTTGTCGGCGTTCCGGCTCCGGCCGCCGCTGCTTTGGCGATTATGCCGATTATGATTTCATTTGACTTTCCGGAATATGCCGTCTTTCGCTCCAATATGTTTTGCAGCATTTTGATGTGCGTCGTTTCGTTCCTGATGGTCAGTCGGATACCGACAATCTCCACCAAAAAGATGAAAGTTCCGACATATATGTTTATCCCCATGATGTTGATTGTCGCTTTGTTCGCCAGTTTTGTCATGAGCCAGCCTTGGCTGACGTTGGGAATTTCAACTTTGTGTTATGCCGCTTCAATTCCAATCGGCGTCTTGTTCTTCCTCAAGGAAAAACACGATTTTGAAAAGAAAAACTAAACGAAAGCCCCTTAAATAAGGGGCTTTTTATTTAGGGAGTTTAGCCAAAAATAAATCCTCTCTGCATTATTTATTGACATTGTTTCTCTCTTAT
>ENA-ORPF01000083-ORPF01000083.1-human-gut-metagenome-genome-assembly--contig:-NODE-83-length-91774-cov-4.688996_pt1 | contig 91774 bp, 109 predicted proteins | sample MGYA00242140_ERZ509070 | MGnify/ENA primary metagenome ERZ509070 (study PRJEB26280, sample SAMEA2338713) | human gut metagenome | biome: human gut; feature: human-associated habitat; material: faeces... | reverse complement strand
ATAACAAAAAAATGTAGACACGTTTTTCTGTGTCTACATTTATCTTACAACTTCACATACATATAGAGTGTTTTTATTATTTTACTAATCGTTTAGTATATGGAATTTCATAAGTCTTATCAAAATCAGCAATATCATTGATACCATTATTTAAAAAACAAGTATCAATACCACATTCATGTGCTAATTGCAACTTTCCAGGATTATATGAAACATATAATGTAGAAATTTCTGATTTACTTTTAAAGAATTCTCCTAATTCATAGCTATCTAACTCTGGAACAAATTCCAAAGATCTAGAATGAATAGATAACTGAGTATCATTAGGAAATTCTTTAACATCTTCATCTACTAAAAGCAATTCGTACTCTGCTTGAACACGACCATTGTTGCTATTATTCATAATTCGCCTCCTTGCGTGTCCTTTCATTATAGATAAAAAGACAAAAAATGTAAAGTACTTAAATAAAGAAAGAGTTATCGATTTCTTGTTTTATTATGTAATAAATGCTAGAATATTTCCGAGAGATAAAATATAAAATTACTAAATTTGGCCAACATAATAAAGGAGGTATAAATCATGTTTAAAATTCATTCAAAATTTAAACCTAGCGGAGATCAACCAGAAGCCATTCATGAATTGGTAGAAGGAATTAAACAAGGAAAAAAAGAACAAGTTTTATTAGGAGCAACCGGAACAGGAAAAACATTTACAATTGCTAATGTCATAGCTGAAGTAAATAAACCAACGTTAGTATTAGCCCATAACAAAACATTAGCCGGCCAATTATATTCTGAATTAAAAGAGTTGTTCCCAGAAAATAAAGTAGAATATTTTGTTTCATACTATGACTATTATCAACCAGAAGCCTATGTTCCATCTACTGATACTTATATTGAAAAAGATTCTTCCATAAATGATGAAATAGATGAACTTCGTCATGCTGCCACTAGTAGTTTATTATCAAGAGATGATGTAATTGTAGTTGCTAGTGTATCATGTATATATGGTATCGGAGAAGTAGAAGAATATAAGAGCAAAATGTTAACACTATCTGTTGGAGAAGAAATGGATAGGAATGAGATGTTAGCAAAACTAGTAGAAATGTTATATGAAAGAAATGATTTAGATTTTAAAAGAGGAACTTTTAGAGTTAGAGGAGATATTGTAGAAATAATTCCAGCTAACCAAAATACAACAGGATATAGAATAGAATTTTTCGGTAATGAAATCGATAGAATAAGTGAGATTGACACATTAACAGGAGCAATTATTTCTAATAAAAAGAATGTTAGTCTATTTCCAGCTAGTCACTTTGTTGTAAGTGATGAAAGATTACATGCAGGAATCAAACGAATCAAAGAAGAATTACAAGAAAGATTAAAAGAGTTAAAAGAAAATAACAAATTATTAGCAGCAGAACGTTTAGAGCAAAGAACAAATTATGATATTGAAATGTTAGAAGAAACAGGCTTTTGTTCTGGTATTGAAAACTATTCTGCTCCAATGGCAGGAAGGAAAAAAGGAGAAACACCAACAACCTTAATGGATTTCTTTCCTAAAGATTACTTATTAGTAGTAGATGAATCTCATGTAACTCTCCCACAGGTAAGAGGTATGTACAATGGAGATAGAGCTAGAAAAATGAATCTTGTGGAATATGGATTTCGTCTTCCGAGTGCATTAGATAACAGACCATTAAAATATGATGAATTTGAAAAAAAGATAAATCAAGCAATCTATGTATCTGCAACACCAGGAGATTTGGAATTAGAACATACATGTGGAAAATATGTAGAGCAAATTATTAGACCGACAGGACTTTTAGATCCAACAATAGAAGTAAGAAAAACAGAAGGTCAAATTGATGACCTAGTTGGAGAAATTAGAGATAGAATTGAAAAAAATGAAAGAGTATTAGTAACAACATTAACGATTCGTATGTCAGAAGAGCTAACAAATTACCTAAAAGAATTAGACATCAAGGTAGCTTATCTTCATTCAGAAATTAAGACACTAGAACGTCTTCAAATTATTCATGATTTACGTGTTGGAAAATATGATGTTGTAGTTGGAATCAATCTATTGCGTGAAGGAATTGATATACCAGAAGTATCCTTAATTGCAATATTAGATGCTGATAAAGAAGGATTCTTACGTAGTACCAGAAGTTTAATTCAAACTGTAGGACGTTGTGCCAGAAATGCCAATGGACACGTTATTATGTATGGAGATAAGATAACAGATTCTATGAAAGAAACAATCGAAGAAACTGCTAGACGTAGAAAAATTCAAGAAGAATATAATAAAGAACATGGTATTGTTCCAAAAACAATTCAAAAGGAAATAAGAGAAGTAATTAGTAACGTCGATGAAAAAGCCGCTGAAAAGCCAAAGAAGATGACGAAGAAAGAATTGGCCAAAACCACAGAAGCGATTGAGCAAGAAATGCGAGAAGCTGCCAAAGCCCTTGACTTTGAAAGAGCAATGGAATTACGTGATATCTTATTTGAAATGAAATCAAATAATTAATATGGACAAGTATAAAAAAGTTTATATTGAAATTACCAATAACTGTAATCTAAATTGTTCTTTCTGTTCACCTATAAAAAAAGAAAAACGATTTATGACCGAAGAGGAGTTTGAACATATTCTAAAAGAAGTATCAAAAGTAACAAAAGTTATCTATCTTCATGTCAAAGGTGAACCATTACTTCATCCTAAAATAATTGATTTTTTAAAACTGGCAGAAAAATATAATTTAAATGTAAATCTAACAACAAACGGAATTCTATTTCCCAAGTTAGTAGAAAAATTAAAAGACTGTAAATCCTTACATAAGATAAATTTTTCTCTCCATTGTGAACAAAATATTCCAAACTATGAAGAAGAAATATTTAAAAATGTAGAGAAGCTATCCCCAGATACTGTGATTATTTACAGGTTATGGACATTAAAAGATAATAAGTTAGATAAAAAGTCCACAAAAACAGTGGAAAAGCTAAAAATGTATTATAATTTATCCACAGAAACAGTGGAAAAATTAAAAACAGAAAATAACGTAAAAATTTCTTCCACAATATATGTGGATAAAGATAATGAGTTCAAATGGCCAGAAATTACAAGTCACAAAAGCTGTGGATATTGTCATGCGTTAAAAACACAACTTGCAATTTTAGCAGATGGAACAGTAGTACCATGTTGTCTTGATAGTGATGGTATTATTAATTTAGGAAATATATTTAATGAATCAATAGAAGAAATTCAAAAGAAGGAAAGATATAAAAAACTAAAAAAATCTTTTCAGGATAGAAAACCGTGTGAAGAGTTATGCAAATCCTGTACTTTTAAATCGAAAAATCGATAATTACTATTCAGTGCAATAAACCAATATGATATACTTATCTAAAAGTAGGGTGATAGTACATGTATAATTGGAGTTATATCAATAGCTTTAGAGCAAATTATCCAAGTGACAAAAGATATCGAGAGATATTAGAGAATCCTAAGTTATTAAATATGTTAGAAAAAGAATATCTAGCCAAATATAGTGAAGATGCCGATGTTTTCTATTTAGCTTTAAAAGAATCACTAGATCATTACGTGGCAATGAGAATTGCCCAAGATAAAAGGTTTATAGAAACAGAAGATTTTAAAAATTATGCACAATATTTGAAAAGAGTTGTGCAACAAAACAAAGAAAAATATATGGGAACAGCATTATATATAGAGCCAAATATTAATATTGTCTTTAATTATTTAGATGAACAAACATTAAACAAAATATATCCCAACAATGTATTAAAAAGTCATCGTGAATATAACCAAAGAATATATGATAGAATTTTCAAAAAGTTAGAAGAAAATGCAATAGTAACATCAGAAGAGTTATCCTTAGTGAGTATTTATCTAGATAATGTCAAAGACTTTAAAAGTGGAAAATATGAAACATATATAAATTATATATTTAGTCATCTAGATTCTATTAAACCAACACCAGCAATAGTATCTGCCATTCTTTCCTTTTTACCACATTATTATAAAGAAGGAACAGAAAATGCTAGAACATTTATTGGAGGAAAAGATCGAGGAAATCCAATCAACTGGGCACATAGCATGGGCCTATATGGATATACTTGTTTTGACTATAATATCATTAATTCTATAAAATTGAATTCTTCTGCTTCTGCTAACAGCTCAAGAACTTATCAAGAAAAAGATTTAATCTTTTTACTATTTGTAGAGAACCATGAATTATCCCATCAAAGACAGGAAGTACAAACAAAAAATGAAGAAAGCTTTGAAGGCGCAGCCTATGAATTAAATCTGATGCTACGAAGTACTTTTAATGATTATGGAAGGAACCACGATAGTGACGAAATAGAAATTGATGCAGATGAAAGAGGATGGAAGAAAACAAGACAGTTTCTATCGAAATATTATAAAGGAAAAGATAAACAAGAATTAATGACAAAATGTTTTAAGAATGCACAAGCCGTAAATTGCAGAAGATCTTTTTCTGTAAAAATAGATCCTACTACTCAAAGATTGTATAGATATATTGATTATGATATAAAACGCTTATTAGAAGCAATCAAAATAAATCCTGAGAGTCTGCAACAGTACCCTCATCTTGCAGCAATGATGACTACTTCTGGACAAATAAACATAGACTACCTTTTTAATAATGTAATTACTCCAACCCCTGCAGGAAGAGAATTTTGCAATTTTATTCTAAACAATATTCCAGAACAAGTAGCAATAGCTGCTATAAATAGTGGAAAATATACTGCTAGACAAGTAAATAATCTAATAGAAAATTTAGTACAAGTTCCTCACTATAATGCACTAACCATGCGAGATTTAAAAAAGACAGATTTAAATACATTTAATGAAACGTGCTCACGATGTAATATAAAAGAAAGCTTAAATGGAGTATATAATAGGTATTTTATAGAATGCTCCCAACAACTAATGAAATTTTCAACAATACTAGAAGCAGCAAAGAAAAGATATGATTATTTTGACCAATCATACGTAGATAGCTTATATAACTTTTTTATAGGATATTATTATGTAGAAATGTTAGAAAATATAGAAAGACCAAATATGGGATTAATTAATAAACAAATGATGAGATATCAACAATCAGATAACAAGGTTTTAACTTATCTAGCCAAATATACAATAAGCTATCTAAATAGAAAAAATTCAAATAATAGAAATCAAATTAATCAGGGATTCTCACAAGAATCTAGTATACCACATATAAATAGTCAACTAAGCGATATGCTAATGAATAGCGAAAGAAATATAGGACGAATGGAAGAGAATACTAGTGTAAAAAAAGTTGGCTAAGAAGAGAAACAGTTATTATAAAAATAATTGTTTTTTTTGTTCGATTGACGAACAAATGTTTTTGCTATAAAATATTAATGCAAAGCTTGAGTAAAAAAAATAAAAAATATGGTATAATATGTGGCAGGTGAAGTATATGGATAAAATTATAGTAAAAGGCGCAAGAGAAAATAATTTAAAAAATGTAGATATAGAATTACCAAAGAATAAGTTTATTGTTATGACTGGGGTATCAGGAAGTGGAAAAAGTAGTCTTGCTTTTGACACAATCTATGCAGAAGGACAAAGAAGGTATGTGGAAAGTTTATCTGCATATGCCAGACAATTTTTAGGCGGAAGTGAAAAGCCAGATGTAGATAGTATCGAAGGGTTATCTCCTGCTATTAGTATTGATCAAAAAACAACGAATAACAATCCCAGATCAACTGTTGGAACTGTAACAGAAATATATGATTATCTAAGATTAATATTTGCAAGAGTAGGAGTACCATATTGTCCTAACCATCATATTCCAATTACAAGTCAAAGTGTAGAAGAGATGACAAATAAAGTATTAGAATATCCAGAAGGTACCAAAATTATTATTATGTCTCCAGTAGTACATGGAGAAAAAGGAACTCAAAAGGATTTGCTAGAACATTTAAGAAAAGAAGGATATATTCGAGTTCGTGTTGATGACGAAATGATGGACCTATCTGATGAAATTATTTTAGATAAAAATAAAAAACACAAAATCGAAGTTGTAATAGATAGATTAATTATTAAAGAAGGATCTAGATCTAGATTATTCGAAGCGATAGAAGGAGCAACAAAGTTATCAGAAGGTAAAGTTGTAATTCAAATATTAGGAGAAAATAAAAAGGAAATTGTGTTATCGGAATCATTTGCTTGCCCTTATTGTGAATTTTCTTTACCAGAACTAGAACCAAGAATATTCAGTTTTAATGCCCCATATGGAGCATGCCCAGACTGTAAAGGCCTTGGAGTAAAGTTGCAGATTGATGCTGACTTATTAATACCAGACAAAGACAAGTCAATCGCAAAAGGATGTATTAAGACATTAACGGATGATCCTGAAGGAATCGATTATAAAAAATTAGAATGTGTCTGCAAACATTATAAAATAGACATGACCAAACCTTGGAAAAGTTTAACAAAAAAACAACAAAATGTAATTCTTTATGGATCAGACGAAATTATACATTTCCAATATTCATCTAAAAGCGGTAATAAATATAATTCTAGAGACTTTTATGAAGGAATTGTCAATAATTTAGAAAGAAGATATATGGAAACAAGTTCTACATGGATCAGAGAATGGTTAGAAAACTATATGGTAGAACATACTTGTGAAACTTGTCACGGTGCCAGATTAAAAGATGATGTGTTATCTGTAAAACTAGGTGGAAAAAACATTTTTGAAGTAACTGAAATGAGTATTAAAGAATTAATCCCTTTCTTTGATAATTTAAAACTATCAGAAGAGAAAAAGGAAATTGCCAAATTAGTAATGAAAGAAGTACAAGATAGATTACATTTTTTAGCAAATGTAGGACTTGAATATTTGACACTAAGCAGAAGTGCAGGAACATTATCCGGTGGAGAAGCACAACGTATTCGTTTAGCAACACAAATTGGTTCACATTTAACAGGAGTATTATATGTTCTAGATGAACCAAGTATTGGATTACATCAAAGAGATAACGAAAAGCTTATTAATTCCATGTTAGAAATGAGAGATTTAGGTAATACCTTAATTGTAGTAGAACATGATACAGATACTATGCTAGCTTGTGATTATCTTGTAGATATCGGACCAGGTGCCGGAGATCATGGTGGACAAATTGTTGCAGCAGGAACTCCAGAAGAAGTAATGAAAAATGAAAACAGTTTAACAGGACAATACTTAAGTGGTAAAAAAAGAATTGAAATTCCACAAACAAGAAGAAAAGGCAATAAAAAATTCCTAAAAATTAAAGGCGCCGCAGAACATAATTTGAAAAATATTGATGTAGATATTCCTCTAGGAACATTTACATGTGTAACTGGAGTATCTGGAAGTGGAAAAAGTAGTTTAATTAATGAAATACTTTGTAAAGCAGTTGCCAATAAATTATATAATTCTAAAGAAAAACCAGGAAAATTCAAAAAAATATTAGGATTAGATAACATTGATAAATTGGTAGCTATCTCTCAAAATCCAATCGGAAGAACTCCAAGATCAAATCCTGCAACTTATACAGGTGTATTCGATGATATAAGAACATTGTTTACAACCACCAAAGAAGCCAAAATGTATGGATTTGAAAAAAATAGATTCTCATTTAATGTGAAAGGTGGACGTTGTGAAGCGTGTAGAGGAGACGGTGTTAAAAAAATTGAAATGCATTTTTTACCAGATGTTTATGTACCATGTGAAGTATGCCATGGAACTAGGTATAATAGAGAAACATTAAACATAAAATATAAAGGAAAAAATATTGCCGAAGTATTAGACATGAGAGTATCAGAAGCATTAGAATTTTTTGAAAATGTACCAAAAATTAAAAATAAATTACAAGTATTGGAAGATGTTGGTTTAGGATATATAAAACTAGGACAACCAGCTCCAACACTATCTGGAGGAGAAGCTGAACGTGTTAAACTTGCTAAAGAATTACAAAAGAAAGCTACTGGAAAAACATTATTTGTCTTAGACGAACCAACGACAGGCCTACATACAGACGATATCAAGCGTTTACTTGCAATTTTACAGAAAATAGTAGATAATAAAGATACCGTAGTAGTGATTGAACATAACCTAGATGTCATTAAAGTAGCAGACTATATCATTGACTTAGGACCAGAAGGTGGAGATGAAGGTGGAACTATAGTTGCAACTGGTACTCCTGAACAGGTAGCACAAGTCAAAGAGTCTTATACGGGCCAATTTTTAAAGAAAATATTAAATCAATAAGAGGTAGTCTATGAGCAAAGTAGCACTTGATTTAGGACCAATACAAATCTATTGGTATTCCATCTTTATATTTTTGGGAATGTTAACTGCATGTATATTAATTTATAAAGAATCTAAAAAAAGAGGAATCAATGAAGACTTTCTAATTAATCTAACATTTTATACAATTATTATTGGAATTATCGGAGCTAGATTATATTATGTAATTTTTAATCTATCTTACTATTTGGATAGACCATTAGAAATATTTCAAATATGGAACGGCGGTCTAGCCATTCATGGCGGCATTATAGCTGGATTGTTATTTGTTATATATTATTGTAAAAAACATAAAGTAGATATATGGAAAATGCTAGATATTATTGTCGTTGGATTAATTATTGCTCAAGCAATAGGTCGTTGGGGAAATTTCTTTAATAGTGAAGCATATGGTCCAGTTACTACTGCAGAACATTTAAAATCAATAGGCATACCCAATTTTATTATTAACGGAATGTATATTATGGGTGAATATCATCAACCAACATTTTTCTATGAATCGATATGGTGTATCATTGGTTTTATCATTATGTTAATAATAAGAAGAACAAAAAAGTTAAAAACAAGTCAATTAACTGCTTTTTATCTAATATGGTATGGAATGATTCGCTTTATTATCGAAGCAATGAGAACAGATTCACTTATGTTAGGACCAATTAAAATGGCACAACTAGTATCTATTATCTTTATTGCTTCTGGAATCATAATAGGAATCAGAAGTTTAAAAGATAAAAAGATGAAATTATATCATAAAAAACAGGAGGAATAAAATGTATAAGAAAGTAGTAGTTTTTGGTGGAGGAACAGGAATATCTTATTTATTAAGAGGACTAAAAGATTTTCCGGTAGATATTACAGCAGTAATTACAGTATCAGATAACGGAAGGTCAACAGGAAAGCTAAGAAAAGAGTTTAATACCCCAGCTGTAGGAGACATAAGAAAAGTAATTACAGCATTGTCAGAAATTGATGACCCAATCAAAAAAATGGTAGAATATCGTTTTCATACGTCTAGTGACCTAGACGGACATGCTATGGGAAATTTAATATTAACAGCCATGTTAGATATAACAGGTTCGTTAAAAGCATCCATTGCATCTCTTAGTAAACTATTTGATGTAAAACATACAGTTTTACCAATCTCAGAAGACTCATCATTAACATTAATGGGACTAGACAAAGATGGCAATGTCATAGAAGGAGAAGAACAAATTACTCAAGCACATCATAAATTCCAAAAAATTTATTATAAAGAAGAACCAAAAGTATTGCCGGAAGTATTAGAGGCCATAGCTGAGGCAGATTTAATTATCTTTAGCATGGGAAGCTTATACACTAGTATTTTGCCTAATATTATTTGTAATGAAGTAAAAAGTGCCTTAAAAGAAACCAAGGCACCAATTATGTATCTATGTAATGCAGTAACACAACCTGGAGAAACCGACAATTTCACAGTTAGTGACCACATCAAACTATTAAATAAATATCTAGATTTTAGAAAAGTAGATGTAGTAATTGCAAGTAATACAAAAATCGATAAAAAAATTGCAGAAAAATATGCAACCGCAGAGCAAAAGGATCCAGTCAAAATTGATTATGCAGCAATTGAAGCTTTAGGAACCGAACTAATAGAAGATGACTTAATAACAATAGAAGACAATACATTACGTCATAATAGTTTAAAACTAAGTGCTTTGATATTTAACTATTTGATGAGGAATTAAAGTGTCTTATACAACAAAAATAAAAGAAGAGATTTCAGAAAAAATTGGATCTAAATCTGAAATCATTGCGGAATTATCAGGGTATATAAGAAATAATGGCCATGAAACTACATCAGGGTTTCAATTAACTACAGAAAATGAAGCTATTTGTAACAGAATTGAAAAACAAATAGAAGTATTATATGAAGTAAAAGTAAAAAGAGAAGTAAAAGATAGTCTAAATTTTAGTAAAAAAGATTTATTAGTATTAACAATAGAAGACAAAAAAGACTTTATTTTAGAAGATATTGGATATCAAGATAAAGATGGAGCAGTTTTAGACCGTCCTCCACAGTATATTGTAGGAGCAAATGAAGAAATACGAGCTTACTTAAAAGGGGTGTTTTTAAGTTCTGGAAGTATTAATGATCCTAAAACATCAAGATATCATATGGAATTATTAATAGAAAGATCTGGAGAAGCTGTATTTGTTCAAAAACTATTAAACTTATTTGATTTAAACGTTAAAATTCTAACTAGAGATAAAGGTTACATGTTATATATTAAAGAAGCTGATAAGATTAGCGATTTTTTAAAAATCATTCACGCTAATAAAGCAGTACTATATTTTGAAGATCAAAGAATTTATAGAAACAAAAAGAATCAAGCAAACCGATTAAATAATTGTGAACAAGCTAATATAGATAAAGTAGTTGCAACAGCAACAGCCCAATTAGATGATATTACTATTATAGAAGAAAATTTAGGAACAAGTTTATTAGACGAAAAAACGCAAGAGGCTTTAGAATACAGAAAAAAATATCCAGAAGCATCTCTAAAAGAACTAAGTGAAATTATTTCTCTTGAAACAGGAAAACCAATATCAAAATCTGGTTTAAATCATAGATTCCGCAAAATAAAAGACTTAGCAAGCAGATTTAAAGAAATGAAAAAAGAAGCATAAAATTTTTATGCTTCTTTTATATTACTTTGTCAACCAAGCCATAGGTAACAGCTTCTTTAGAATCTAAATAATAATCTCTTTCTGTATCTTTTTCTATTTTTTTTAAAGTTTGGCCAGTATTTTTTGAAAGAATTTTATTTAACCGTTTCCTTAAGATAATAATACGATCGGCAGCAATCTTAATATCACTGGCTTGCCCTTCAGCTCCACCTAATGGTTGATGGATCATAATATCGGAATTGGCCAGACAATATCGTTTTCCCTTAGCTCCACTAGATAGTAAAAAAGCTCCCATACTTGCCGCCATACCAATACAAATCGTTGAAACATTACTTTTTACAAACTGCATAGTATCATAAATGGCAAATCCAGCTGACACGCTTCCACCAGGAGAATTAATATATATACAAATGTCATCATGGCTAATGGAATCTAAATAAAGCAAAGAAGCAACCACACTATTAGCTAAAGCATCTGTAATCTCTCCTCCAATAAATATAATTCTTTCTTTCAATAATCTAGAAAAAATATCATAACTACGCTCACCATCTAATTCTTTTTCTACAACAATAGGAACTAAACTCATGATAATCACCTATTTTTAGTATAGGTGTAAAGAAAGAAAAATATTCGTATTCTAAAACGACAAAGTATGATACAATGATAAGAGAAAATAAAGAGGGTGACGAAGATGATTGAATCAATCGAAGTGGAAATAAAAGGAAAAAAATATAAAATGAGCAAAGGTAGAACATTAGACGAAATTTCTAAGGAGTTTCAAAGTGAATATAAATATCCTATTGTTCTGGCTAAAGTAGATAACAGATTAAGAGAACTTTCTAGACCTGTAAATCATGATTGCAAAATTGAATTTTTTGATTTGACATCTAGAGAGGGAAACAGTACTCATATCAGTGGTCTTACATATGTATTACTTTACGCAATAAAAAAACTATTTGGGGATGATGCTGATATAATAGTACAACACTCTTTGGATAAAGCAATTTATATAGAAGCAACATTTAGATTAACAGAAAATAGAATAAAAAATATAAAAGAAACAATGAAAAATATCATTGATGCCGATATGCCTATCATTAAAAGTACCGTAGATAGAGGGGAAGCAATCAAATATTTTGAAAGCAAGAATGATTTGAGTAAAGCAGGAGTTTTATCTTATACAACAAATAGTTTTGTAACTTTATATCGTTTAGGAAATTATTATAATTATTTCTACAATCCTATGCCATCATCAACAGGAAAATTGAAAGACTTTGATATAACATATGTAAAGGAAGATGGTTTTGTATTACAATTTCCAACAATATATCAACCAGATAAAATACCAACTTATAAACACCATCCTCATATGTTTGAAGTGTTTCAAGAATGCCGTGACTGGGCAAAACTAATAGGTGTAGAAAATTCAGTAGATTTAAATAGAGTAGTATCTTTAGGCAAAATAAACGATTTAATCAGAATTGATGAAACATTACAAAGCAATCGTCTTTTAAACGTAGCAAGAGAAATCAACAAACATCGTAAAGACATAAAAATCGTATTAATGGCAGGTCCATCATCATCAGGAAAGACAACAACCTCAAGAAAGTTAAGAATGTATCTAGAAAGTTTCGGACTACATCCAAAAGTATTGTCAATGGATGATTATTTTGTAGAAAGAGAAGAAACACCTATAGATAAAAATGGAAAACCAGATTATGAATGTTTAGAAGCAGTAGATTTAAAACTATTTAATAAACAAGTGGAAGAATTACTAGATGGAAAGACAGTAAAAATTCCAACTTTTAATTTTGTAATAGGAAAAAAAGAATACAAGAGTGAAATCACTTTAGAAAATGAAGATATTTTATTAATAGAAGGAATTCATGGATTAGATCCAAAAGTATTGTCTAATATACCACGAAATAAGAAATATAAAATATATATTTCAGCATTAACAGAAATCAATATTGATAATCATAATCGTGTATCAACGACAGATAATCGTCTATTACGTAGAATTATTAGAGATAATAGAACAAGAGCTCATAGCGTAGAAACAACATTAAAATCTTGGAGCAGCGTTAGAGAGGGAGAAGAGAAATATATATTTCCATATCAAGATGATGCCGATTGCACATTTAACTCTGCACTAATATATGAAATAGGTGTGTTAAAGACATACGTAGAACCATTGCTATATTCTGTTTCACAAGATTCTCCATATTATGAAGAGGCTAAAAGATTAATTGAGTTTTTACGTCTATTTTTACCAATACCAGCTGATGTAATACCACAAGATTCTATTTTAAGAGAATTTATTGGCGGAAGTTGTTTCCATGAATAAAATGAAATATCCACAAGCCTTGTGGATATTTTTTTACGACAAAAAAGTGTAAAAAAAATAGGGAATATATTGAAACCAAAAATAGAAAACTATATAATGAAAATAGAGGAGGGATTATTTATGGTAAGAGTTGCAATCAATGGATTCGGAAGAATCGGAAGACTTGCATTTCGTTTAATGGAAGAAGATCCAGATTTTGAAGTTGTTGCTATTAACGACTTAACAGATGCTGAACAATTAGCATACCTATTAAAATATGATACAAATCACAGAAATTATAGAATTGATGAAATCCATAGTGAAGGAGACAATATTGTAGTTGGCAACAGAAGCATTAAAGTATATGCAGAAACAGATCCAGCTAACCTTCCATGGGGAGAATTAAATATTGATGTTGTTCTAGAATGTACTGGTAAGTTTACATCAGAAGAAAAAGCAATGGCTCATATTAATGCAGGAGCCAAAAAAGTAATTATTTCAGCTCCAGCAAAAGGAAATGTTAAAACAATAGTTTATAACGTTAACCATATGATTTTAACAGGAGATGAAAAAATCATTTCAGCAGCTAGCTGTACAACTAACTGCTTAGCTCCAGTAGTAGATGTTTTGGATAAAGCATTTGGAATTGTAAAAGGATACATGACTACAGTTCATGCATACACAAATGACCAAGCTACATTGGATGTTCCTCACAAAAAAGGAATTAAGGCACGTCGTGGTAGAGCATGTGCTGCTAATATCGTACCTGCATCAACAGGAGCAGCATCTGCAATCGGAAAAGTTTGCCCTAATCTAGATGGTAAACTTGATGGAGCAGCAATGCGTGTACCAGTTCCAACAGGATCAGTAATTGATTTAGTATTGGAATTTAAAAAGAATACGACAGCAGAAGAAATTAATGCTGTATTAAAAGGAGCACAAAACGAAACATTGCAATATACAGATGATCCAATTGTTTCTAGTGATGTAATTGGAAGACATTGTGGATCACTAGTAGATGGATTATCTACAAGTGTTCTAGAAGTAGATGGAAAACAATTAGTAAGAGTAGTTTCTTGGTATGACAATGAAATGAGTTATACATCACAAATGGTAAGAACTGCAAAATACTTAATGGAACAATAAAAAGAATGAGTTTTCATTCTTTTTTTGTTAAATAATGTAAAAATAATGAAAAAATAAACACCCCCTAAAAAAATATGTTATACTTAAAATAATAAAATAGGTGGGATAAAATGAGATTATATGTACAAGAAGAAAAAAATTTAATTAAATTTAATTTACCAGCTAAAGTAGAAGGTTCTTTATTGTTTACATATAAGTTGTATGATAGCGGTATAGAAAACTCAATTAATATTGATTCACAAAATGGAGAATGGATATTAAAAAGCAATGGTAATATTAATATTGTGGTTAACAATACAATTCTGTCATCAATAAAATTAGAAAACTATATGTGTGTACCAGTAACAACAATAGGCAAAAATAACTACACCTGTATTTTTTGTTTGCCTTCAGTAGAAGAAACTCATGTAAATTACTATGTTAAAGAAGATACTGGAATTAGTATTGGTAGTGATAGTAACAATAATATAGTCTATAACCAAAATATGATGTTCCCTAAACACGCATCCATAAAACTTCAAAACAGTGACTGGTATATTATCCCAGAAAGCAATGAAAACAACCAAGTTAATCAATATATCTATGTAAATAGTAAAAGAGTAGTATCACCTATGAAACTTAAAGTTGGCGATATTATTTTTATGAATGGTTTGAGAATTATTTGGATGAAAAATTTTATAAAAATACCTATGAATACCGAACTATTTAAAATAAATAATTTAACAGCATTTGGTGAAAATAATGCAGTTGATAATAGCCAATATTCCCCAGTAACTGAAGCAGATGCCAATACCGAACTATATAAAGAAAATGAATATTTTTCTCATATGCCAAGAATAAGAAGCTTATTAGAAGAAAAAAAGGTTAGGGTGGATGCACCACCAGCCAAGCAAATAAATGACAATGAGTTGCCTTTTTTATTAAGTATTGGAACAAGTTTTACAATGTTAGGAATGACAATGATGAATGCTTACAATATTGGATATGGTTTATATAGCGGTCAACAAGATATTCAAGCCTTAATACCAGGAATTGTAATGTGTGTAACAATGTTAACTGGTTCTTTAATTATCCCTATCATTATAAAAGTATGGCAAAAGAAAAATGCTAAAAAACGAGAAGCTAAGCGTCAAAAAAAATATAGTGATTATCTTACAAAAAAGGAACAAGAAATTTCCATAATATTAAAAAAGCAAGAACAAATCATTATAGAAAATAATGCAGATTTAAATAGTTGTAAACAAATAATAGAAACAAAAAATAGAACTCTTTGGAGTAGAGAGATTAATGATGATGACTTTACAAATGTAAGATTAGGAATAGGAGATAGACCAGCTTATATTACAATCGAAGCTCCAGAAGATAAGTTTACATTAGATGATGACAATTTATATCAAATGGTAGTATCATTAAGAAAAAAATATAGTACACTTCATAATGTTCCGATTACAACAAGTTTTAAAGAAGAAATAGTAACGGCATTGATTTTAACTGGAGCTCAAAAAGACTACATGATAAATTCAATTATGCTTCAATTAATAACATACCACAGTCCATTAGATTTAAAAGTTGTTGTTATTACCAATAAAGAAAATGAAGACCGTTGGGAATATGTTAAATACTTGCAACATTGTTGGAATGACGAAAAAACAGTTAGATTTTTTTCATCATCATCTGAAGATGTAAAAGTTTTAACAAATTATTTAGAGAATGAATATAACAATAGAGTTGAAAAAAGGAAAGAAAAAGAATCAGAAAATAAAGAAACTAAAGTAGAACAAGTAGAAAATTATGCATTATATGATTCTTACTACTTAATTATTACAGATGATTATAAAATGATTAAAAATTATAAATTTACATCTGATTTATTAGATAATCAATTTAATTATGGATTTTCTATGATAATAATTGATAAAAGTATGAAGAACCTACCTAAAGAGTGCCAAAAATTTATTTGCATTTCTGATACTGAAAGTGGAATTTTCTTTGGGGATTTAAAGGAAGAGGATACAATACAATTTACATCTGAATATGATCAAAATTTAGATATGAGTAGATTAGGACAGATATTAAGTAATATTCCAGTTCAAGGGAAAGATGCGGAACACCAATTGCCAACTATGCTTCCATTCTTAGAAATGTATAATGTAGGGAAAATAGAACAATTAAATATACGCAACAGATGGGAAAACAGTGACCCAATGCAAACATTACAAGCACCTGTAGGAGTCCATACAAATGGAGAATTATTTGAACTAGATTTACATGAAAACTATGATGGGCCGCATGGATTAATTGCAGGATCTACTGGTTCAGGTAAATCTGAATTTATTATCACCTATATTTTATCTATGGCATTAAATTACAATCCAAAAGAAGTACAATTTGTGTTAATTGACTATAAAGGTGGAGGTTTAGCAGGAGCATTCGAAAATAGAGAAGCAGGAATTGCTATTCCACATTTAGCTGGTACAATAACAAATTTAGATACAGCGGAAATGAACAGAACATTAGTTTCTATCGAAAGTGAATTAAAACGTCGCCAGAGAAAATTTAATGAAGTCCGTGAACAATCTGGAGAAAGCACGATGGACATATATAAATATCAAAGATTATATAGAGAAGGAACTATTGATGAACCAATTTCTCATTTGTTTATAATTTGTGATGAATTCGCTGAATTAAAAAGTCAACAGCCAGATTTCATGGCTCAATTAATTTCAACGGCACGTATTGGTCGTTCTTTAGGTGTTCATCTTATTTTAGCAACCCAAAAACCGAGTGGCGTCGTTAATGACCAAATATGGTCAAACTCCAAATTTAAGGTTTGTCTTAAAGTACAAAGTAGAGCTGATAGTATGGAAATGTTAAAAAGACCAGAAGCAGCAAGTTTAAAAGAAACAGGTCGTTTTTATTTACAAGTTGGTTATGACGAATATTTTGATATAGGCCAATCGGCATGGTCTGGTGCAAAATATAAGCCGGTAGAGAGAATTGTAAAAAAAATAGATGACTCAATTATATTTGTAAATAATAGTGGAAATGTTACAAAAAAAATTAGTGATAATATAAAAAAAGAAGAAAAAAATACAGAGTTAGGAGACCAACTAACAAATATTGTAAAATACTTAAATAAAATTGCTATAGATGATGGAATAAAACCTAAAAAGTTATGGTTGCCATCTTTGGCTAAAAAAATAATGATAACTGATTTAATCAATAAATATAATTATCATCAGCCAGAAAATAGTATCATATCTATAATTGGAGAATATGATGCACCTAGAATCCAACAACAAGGAATATTAGCGTTAGATTTAGTAACAAATGGAAATTTATTAATATATGGAGTTGCAGGATCTGGAAAAGAAAATTTAATATCATCAATGGTATACTATCTATGCACAAATTATACACCGAACGACATAAATATTTATATAGGTGATTTTGGAGCAGAAACATTAAAATCATTTCAGAAGATGCCTCATGTCGGAGATGTATTTGTAACGGATGAAAAAAATAAGTTGATAAATTTCATAAAAATGATTGATAAGGAATTTGAACGTAGAAAAAAAGATTATGCTGATTATGGTGGAAATTATAATGAATATAAAAAGTTAAGTCAAAAAAGTGATCCATTATTAGTATACATACTAAACAATTATGAAGTTTTTCAAGAAACATATCCAAAACTGATGGAAGCATTTAATACATATTTTCGGGATGGAACCAAATATGGAATGGTATTTATAGTTAGCACAACAACTCCAGGAGCAGTTAGAATGAGAGTGGCTCAAAACTTTTTAAATAAAATATGTTTAAAAATGTCTAATGATTATGATTATCGAGATTTATTAGGGTGTTCAAAAGGAATGGTTCCAGTAGACAACTATGGAAGAGGAATTGTAGCATTAGAAGATCATATGCCATGTGAATTTCAAACAGCAGATTTTGCTTTAGCAGAAGAAAAAACAAAAGTAATTTTAGAAAAATCAAAAGAACTATCTCAAAAATATCAGAACAAAGCAAAGACTATCCCTGTATTACCAGATGTAGTCTATGTAGACAAAATAGTACATGAATTAAAGGGATTAAGTTGTGTTCCAATTGGAATAGAAAAAAACAGTCTAGATGTTTATGTATACAATTTTTTAGAGAATAAAATAAATTTAATCGCAGCAAAGACATTAAAAAATCACATATATTTTGTATATGCTCTAATTAAACAGATGTTGATGTTAAAAAATATAAAAATACATATAATAGATGCACTAAGCATTTATCGTGGTACATATAAGGGGGTTATTGAATATAAAGAAGACCTGGAAAGTGCATTTGTGGAGGCATATAAAAATGTTCAAAAAGATAAAGAATTAAAAGAGGTACATGTCTATATCTGTTTAGGTATATCGGAGTTCAAAAGAAGAGTTTCAGGAAAATATAAAGATTATTTTGAAGCGTTATTTAAGGAAGTTAACAAATGTAAAAATAATGTATTCTTATTCTTGGATGATTCTGAAGGATATAAGAAAATACAATTAGAAAGCTGGTATCGAGATAACATTAACAACACATATGGAATATGGTTAGGAGAAGATATTGGAATACAAACAGCACTTGGTGTAATGTCTCTAACATTAGAAGATAAACAAAATGTATTTCCTTGCATTGGATATCCAATTTATAAAGGTAAACATATGACCATGAAATATGTTGTAGATGGAGTGGATCAAAATGAATAATAAAATTTTAATTGAATTAATTGTACCAATGTTAGAAGAAAAATACGATGTATTTATTCCAAGCAATAAAAAAGTTGGAAATGTAATAATATTATTAACAAAAGTTATAAATGAACTATCAGGAGGATATGCACAAGAAAGTACGCATGCATGTTTATACAACGGAATAACAGGGTTACCCTATAACGTAGATGACTTAATAAGACATACTGATATTCGTAACGGAACAAAGTTAATTTTAATGTGAGGTGATTTAAATTGACAAAATCAGATATTCTAATAGGAAGAAAAAATCAATATATTCGATGCAGAAATAAAGCTCAAGAGGTAGCAAATTATTTAAGTCAAGCAATGAACAAAACAAATGAGATAATAGAAAAACAAAATCAGGCATATCTAATTGATGAAGAAAGTCCAGTGAAAAATCAATTAGCAGATTTGTATCAACAACAAAAAAACATTTATGATAACATTATAAATAATATAATCCCAAACACTAATATAATAATTAATAACTTAAATACACAAATAACTGATGCAAAACAAGAAGAAGCGATGCAAATGTTGAATGAATAAAGGAGGATATATGGCACAAATAGAAATAGATAGTAATAAAATTAAAATGTCGGCAGAAAACTTGAAAAAGCAAGCAAAAGATTTAAATGAAGTTATTAATAATATGTTTTATAAATTTGAAAATCTAGAAAATAGTAGAACGTGGATTGGGGATGGCAATACTTCATCTGTCCATATGTTTATGGAAAAAGTTTCAAAAGATAAAGAAATGTATATGAACTATGCAAACTCCATTAATAAACTAGGAGATTTATTAATAAGTATGAGTAATAAATTGAGTGCAGAAGTAGAAAAAGGAAGATTATAGGAGGTGCAAAATAATGTCCAAAATAAAAGTTAATACGGATATAATAGCCAATAATGTTTTACCAAAAACGAATGAGGTAATTAATAGTTTAAGCAATGCTCAAAATGTAGCTTCTAGTATCGAATATCCATATGGAGAATTCGAATGGTCTTCAATAAGAGGAAAAATAGATAATTGTATGAAAGAAATGAAAAAATATAAAACAAGTACAGAAAATTTACATGACGGAGTTAAGAGTATTTTGACTAATCTAAATGACGAATTAGAAGAAATAAAAATAGATTCAATAAAAAGTCTTGAAAATGGTGTAAAATAGTGTAAAAAGTTAGCGAAAGACTTGAAAAAACAAACAAATAATAATAATCTTAAATTAAGATATCTGATAATTGAGGTGTTGAGATGAAATATAGTGCAATCAATGAGGATAAAATGGAAAAATTAAAACTTGACTTATTAGACGATATTGAAAAATTAAATTCTATTTTTAATCAAATGGACACAGAAATGGAAACTATTAAGCAAAATTTAATTGGCGCAGGTAATGCAGAGCTTACAACAAAATTTGAATTGATTAAAGCTAATTATCCAATTATCAAAAAAAACATAACAAACTATGCAACTGATATTCAAAAGGTAATTGATAGTTATAGAAATCAAGATCAAGAATTAAATGAAAAAATTATCAGTGATATCGAAAAATTAGAATAATAGGAGGAAAATATGCCAACAATTTCAGAAATGTCTCATGGATATGACAAATCAGGAGTAGAAGCATATCTAGAGGAAATCAAAAGTATTGTATTACAAGATGCAGCTGAAAAAGTAAGAGATGTGAGTAGAATTAAGAGTGTTTGTGAAAGTGAATGGGAAGGTAGTGCTCGTGAAAAGTTTGTAGAAAATTTACAAAAAGATGCTAATCATGTGGCTTTACAATATCTTGCTCTATTTTCAATTTTGCAAAACGAGATTAATTCTATTCAACTTGCAATGTCTGCAAAAGACATGGACTTGATTAAATAATAAAAGGAGGAAAAAAATATGCCAGTTACAATGAGTGAAGCAACAATTGATGACAGCACAAGACAAAATTTATTAAATAGCAATGTAGATGGAGTAGCACCAGCTGGAGGATTAGTCGGTGCAATATTAGATGGGGCAACACAAAATCTTGTCGGAGTTACAGCAGAGTTTGCACAACATGTTTCTTCTGAAATTGAGAGCTACTCATCTGAAATTAAAGATACACTATCTAAACTAGAGGCTGTAGAATCTAATTCTGCATATCAAGGAAGTGGGGTAAAAGCTGCTCTAGAAAAATTTATTACTGGAGTAAGAGATGTATCTTATAACTATCTAGATGCATTAGCAGCAGCCGAAAAACAAATTGTTAATAGTGTTCAACAAGCTTATCAAACTCAAGATACAGATATTGCTAGCGATATGAATGCCGATACTGCAAATCTTGAAGATAACAAAGTATCAGGTGTTTAATGAAAAAAGAAGGTAACTTCTTTTTTTTTAATTAAAAAAATGCTATACTGAAATTAGATAGGAGATAGTAGCCAATGAAAACAATAAAAGATATAAATTTAGATAATAAAAAAGTATTAATGCGTTGTGACTTTAATGTCCCAATGAAAGAAGGTAAAATTGTAGATGATACAAGAATTACAGCAGCATTACCAACGATAAAATATGCAATAGAACATAATGCTAAAGTAATTTTATTTTCTCATTTAGGAAGAATCAAAGAAGAAGCAGACTTAGCAAAGAATAATTTAGCACCAGTTGCTAAAAGGTTAGAAGAATTATTAGGACAACCTGTAACATTTATAGAAAAAACTCGTGGAGAAGAATTAGAATCTGCAATCAACAACATGAAAGATAAAGATATTATTTTAGTTCAAAATACTAGATATGAAGATTTAGATGGTAAAAAAGAAAGTAAAAATGATCCAGAGCTTGGAGCGTATTGGGCATCATTAGGAGATGTGTTTGTAAATGATGCTTTTGGAACAATTCACAGAGCTCATGCTTCTAATGTAGGGATTGCTTCTCACCTAGAATCTTGTATTGGATTTTTAATTGAAAAAGAATTAAATGCGTTAAAAGAATTAGATAATCCAGAACATCCATTCATAGTTGTATTAGGTGGAGCTAAAGTAGCTGACAAGGTTGGGGTAATTGAAAACCTAGTGAAAAAGGCAGACAAAATTTTAATTGGTGGTGGAATGGCATTTACATTCTTAAAATCAGAAGGATATGAAATTGGAAACTCACTATTAGATGCTGAAAATGTTGACTTCTGTAAAAAAATGGTAACTGAATATCCTAATAAGATTGTATTACCAATAGATGTAGCTGTAACAACAGAGTACAGTGAAAATGAAGAGTATAAAGTAAAAGATATTACAGATATCGAGTATAATGAAATGGGACTAGATATTGGACCTAAAACAGAAAATCTATTTGAAGGATATCTAAAAGATGCCAAAATTGCAGTATGGAATGGACCATTAGGAGTTTATGAATTTAAAAAATATAAACAAGGTACAGATCATATTTTGCAATTTGTAGTAGATAATAATATTAAGATGATATTAGGTGGAGGAGATATCGTTGCTGCTGCATCTACGTCAGGATACAAAGATAAAGTTTATCATGCATCAACAGGTGGTGGAGCAACATTAGAATATCTAGAAGGAAAAACTCTACCTGGATTGGAAGCAATAAAGTAAAATGAAAGAAAAGGTAATTGTAGCAAATCCATATAATGATGACCATATATCAATGATAGAGGAATATGAAAATAACAATAGAATTTCTCATACAACATCAGACTATTTAAAAAATATTAAAAATATGTTGTCAGAAGTTGATTATAGGCAATTAGAACAAGAACGACCTGAAGTAGTAACAACATTATTATTAATCCGCGAAAAGGAAGTTTTAACAATGGCTCACTTAATAGGTGAAAAAGACCGACGTGTATGTAGAATTACAGTGGATAGTACTGCAGAGCCAAAACAAGAAGAAAAACTATTAGATGAGTCGGAAAAATATGCATTTGGAACTTTAGGAATGGAAGATATAATATATATGCAAGAAGCAGGGAATCATATTCCAAGTCAGCATTTTTTAAATAGAGGATACGATGATTTGGGAATAGAAGACAATATGCATATATATTCACTATCGAAAACAGCCGAAAAGATAAGTTCACATACAATCTAAGAATAGGGGATGATAAGGTGATTATTGCACTAAATAATAAATGTAATTTAACAAAAGAAGAATTTATGTCTTACCAAAACCAATTAAATGAAATAGAATGTCAAGATAAATTAATACTATGTCCAAACCATCTTTTTATTGGAATGGCAAATTTAGAAAATATTGACTTAGGAGCTCAAAATGTAAGTAGTACAGATTGTGGTGCTTACACAGGAGAAATATCTGCAAGTCAATTAAAATCATGCAATGTAAAATATTGTATTGTAGGGCATTCAGAAAGAAGAAAATATCAACAAGAAACAGACATAGAAATAAATCAAAAAATAAAAAAATTACTAGAACAAGACATAACTCCTATTTTATGTATAGGTGAAACAAAAGAAGAAAGAGAAAATAGAAAAGAAAAAGAAATTATTTTAAATGAATTAGAAGAAGATCTAAAAAACTTATCAGAACAAGATAGAACCAAAGTAATCATAGCTTATGAACCAATTTGGTCAATTGGTACGGGAATTATACCAACAGAAGAACAAATAACAGAAATATTTAACATAATCAAAGATAAATTTCCTAATAACAAAGTTCTATATGGTGGAAGTGCAAACGAAGAAAATATTGATATGTTAAAACAAATATCTACAATAGATGGATATTTGTTAGGAGGTTTAAGCTTAAAACCAGATAAGCTAAAAATCTTTATAGAAAAACTAAAAAATTAGACAAATTAGACAGTTTCGACAAAACTTGTCTTTTTTTTATCTATCATTTTTTTCAAAACAAGTATATAATGAAAATACGTGCAGTACTGAGAGGAGAATAAATGAAAAAGACAAGAGTATTAGTAGTAGATGATAATAAGAGTTTAGTAGAGATGATTAAGGAATACTTTTCTGAGCGTCCCGAAGTCACAATTTCACTAGAAGCTTATGATGGAGCAGAGGGAATTCGTTTGATTGATAAAAAACAAGAGGAGTATGACATAGTTCTATTAGACCTAATCATGCCTAATAAAGATGGAATAGCAGTACTGGAGTATATGAAGAAAAAGAAAATAGACAAGAAAGTAATAGTATTAACATCTTATAATACACAGGATATGATTCGCAAGGTTTCAGAGTTAGGTGTTAATTACTTTATATTAAAACCTTTTGAACTAGAAGATCTAGAAAAAAGAATTCTAGAAGTTGCTGAAGGAGTAAAGTTCGGAGGCAAAGAAATAGATGTATATCACAATAATCTGCAAATAGCAATAACAAAAACTTTGCATGAACTTGGAGTACCCTCACACATAAAAGGGTATCAATATATAAGAGAAAGTATTACTTTAGTATATGAAAACCCGGAACTGGTAGGTGGTATTACAAAAGAACTATATCCAGAAGTAGCAAAAAAGTTCAATACCACGGTATCTCGAGTAGAAAGAGCCATTCGTCACGCCATAGAAGTTAGTTGGAACAGAGGCAACTGGGAATTAATGGAAGAAATATTTGGACATAGCGTAGATATTGATAAAGCAAAACCAACTAACTCAGAATTTATTATTACTGTTGCAGATAAATTAAGATTAGAATTCAGTAAGCCATTATCGAAATAAAAGCACTTCATAAAAAGTGCTTTTTATATTAGTTGAAAAGTATTAATAAGTTTGACAATTTATATAAAAAAAAGTATACTTATTTTAGAAAATGTGTAAGGAGGATACAAATTATGGAACGAAAAATAGAAAAATTTCTAGAAAAGTGGCAAAAAGATATTATAAGAAAGCCACTCATTCTATATGGACCTAAGCAAGTAGGAAAAAGTTATTCTGCCTTAAAATTTGGAAAAACAAACTACAAAAATACAATTTACTTTAATACAAGTAACAACAAGCCATTAACGGATTTATTTACAAAAGAAAAAGCAACAGAAAGAATTATTCTAAATCTATCTCTTTTGTCTGGAGAAACAATATTACCAGAAGATACTTTGATTATTTTTGATAACTTAAATAATATTGAAATTGTAAAAGGATTAAAACTTTTTGGTAGTGAACACAGCCAATATCACATTATTGGAATTACCTCAAGAAGAGACAACTTAACGCTATTCAAAGGAGAAGAATTACAATTTAAAAGTATGAGTGAAATGGATTTCGAAGAATTTTTATGGGCCAAAGAAGAAAAAGCTTTAGCTGAATTGATTAGAGAATCATTTGTAAAACATAAAACTTGCCCTTTTCATAAATTAGCATTAGAATTATTTCAGGAGTATTTGATGACAGGAGGTTTACCAGAAGTAGTAGAAGCAACCCTTAACGGAAAAAGTGAGCAGGAAATAGATATCATAAAACAAAAGATATTAGAAGTTTATGAACGAGAACTAATTTCTTGCAAAAACTTGATAGATATACCAAGAGGATTAGAAGTCATTGAATCTCTTCCAGAACAACTAAAGAAAGACAATAAAAAATTCCAATATGGTGTTATCGGTACTGGAAGAAGAGCTAAGGAATATGAAAGTACAATTAACTTTTTAGTCAACAACCAAATTGTTTATAGAAGTTATAAAATATCAACTGTAAAATCCCCTCTTAGTAGTTGCCGCGAAAAAGATAGTTTTAAATTATATTTACCAGATGATGGTTTACTATCATCTATGTTACACGTGAATTTAAAACAGTTACTCAGTGATGAAAAAACAAAAGAGATCCTTTATGAAAATAGTATTGCTAAAGCTCTAGCAGAAGCTGGTTATGCATTATACTATTATCAATCAGAAGGAAAAGCAGAAGTCAATTTTGTAATTCAAAATAGAATGGGAAAAATCATCCCGATAGAATTAATTACGAAAGCGGATTCCAAAGCAAAGTCTCTTTCTGTATTTATGAAAAAATTTACAGTAACAGAAGCATATCGTGTAACAGAGAATAATTTTGCTACAAAGAAAGATGTCAGATATATTCCAATTTATGCAATGTTTTGCTTAAATGATAATAAAATGTAAGGAGGAAAGTATGAAAAAACCAATTGTATTAGCAATATTAGATGGATATGGACTACGAGAGGAAGAACATGGGAATGCAGTTAAATTAGCCAATAATCCTGTATTTAATAATCTATGGAACACATATCCACATACACAATTAACAGCATCAGGACAACTTGTAGGGCTTCCTAAGGGTCAAATGGGAAATAGTGAAGTTGGTCATATGAATATTGGTGCTGGTAGAATTGTATATCAACCATTAGAATTAATTAATAAATCCATTGAGGAGAAAGAGTTTTTTCAAAATGAAGAAATAAAAAATGTAATGCGTCATGTAAAAGAAAATGATTCCAAGCTACATTTAATGGGACTTGTAAGTGACGGTGGAGTACATTCTCATATCAATCATTTACTTGCTTTATTAGATATGTGTAAACAAGAGCAAGTTACAAATGTTTATGTTCATGTCTTTACAGACGGAAGAGATGTTCCACCAAAAAGTGCATATACTTATATTAAACAAATAGAAGATAAACTAAATGAAATAGGATTTGGAAAAATAGCTAGTATCAGTGGTAGATATTATGCTATGGATAGAGATAATAATTATGATAGGTTGAAAAAGGCATACGATGTTATTGTAAATAATAAAGGAGAGGTACTTCCATCTACGAAAGAATATGTAGAAGATAGTTATAAAAAAGATATAACAGATGAGTTCTTTATTCCTGCTAAATTTACAGAAAATGGAAACTTAGAAGAAAATGATGGAGTAATTGCCTTTAATTTTAGAAAAGATAGACTTCGTGAATTATTTACAGCAATAACAAACCCAGATGAAGTAGATATGGAAGCAATACATTTTCATAATGTAAAAACAGTAACAATGATGCCAGTTGTACATAGTGTAAAAGCACCACATGCTTTTAATGATCCAAAATTAACAAATATTTTAGGAGAGTACATTGAAAAACAGAATCTATCTCAATTAAGAATTGCTGAAACAGAAAAATATGCACATGTTACATTCTTCTTTGATGGAGGAAAAGAAGTAGATTACAAGAATGAAAAGAAAATTTTAGTACCATCACCTAAAGTAGCAACTTATGATTTACAACCTGAAATGAGTGCTGATGAAGTAACAGAGAAACTATTATCAGAATTACCTAATACAGACTTAGTAATTCTTAACTTCGCAAATGGAGATATGGTAGGACATACTGGTGTTTTAGAAGCTGCAATTAAAGCAGTGGAAACTGTAGATAAAGATTTGAAAAAAATATATGACAAAGTAATGGAATTAGGTGGTATCCTAATCGTAACTGCCGACCATGGAAATTGTGAAGAAATGTTAGATGACAATAATAACATTGTAACTTCACATACTACAAATCCTGTTCCATTTATCATTACAGAGCCAGGATTAAAATTACATACTGGTAAATTAGGAGATATTGCTCCAACAATTCTAGACTTAATGAATATAGAAAAGCCTGCAGAAATGACAGGAGAAAGTTTAATAGAAAAATAAAACAATGCAAAAGAATCTAATCTTGCATTGTTTTTTTTACCCACGTACCCAAATCGTTCATACTAAAATTTAATAAGTCATCTAAACTAACTTGTAAAGCTTTAGAAATTCTCCATAATGTGAATGCCGAAAAGGAGTTTTTGCCTTTAACAGACTCCAATGACCGAATAAATTCATGAGAAACATCAACGGCCTCTGCTAACTGAGACTGTGTCCATCCCTTAGCAATTCTAGCATTACGAATAGCTTCAATAGTAAATAACTTAAAATAATATTCATATCGATTTCTCTCTTCTCGATTCATACAATCACCTAATTATAGAATGGATTAAGAAAAAAAGGTTATACATAAAAGTGCTTGTTCGATTGCAACCATCCATAAAGTTTTTTATAATAATAAAGAAAAGAGAGGAATTATATGAAGGAAAGACTAATATTTCACATAGATGTAAACAATGCTTTTTTGTCATGGACAGCAGTACTATTGTTGAAAAAAGGCTATAAGACAGATATTAGAACCATCCCATCTATTATTGGTGGATCAGAATCCGAAAGAAGAGGAATTGTTCTTGCTAAATCACCTGTTGCTAAAAAAATGGGGATAAAAACCGCCGAAACAATTTATCAAGCTCAAAAAAAGTGCCCATCTCTTCAAATATTTCCTCCAAATCATCGTTGGTACTATCATGAATCAAAGAAACTATTTGAATACCTATCTCAGTATTCTCCACTACTTGAAAAGTTTTCTATTGATGAATGTTTTCTAGATATGACTGGAACAAACTACTTATATAAGGATTATTATCAACTAGCAAATCATATAAAAGAAGAAGTAAAGAAAAAATTTGGTTTTACAGTTAATGTAGGAATAGGTAATAATAAATTATGTGCTAAAATGGCATCAGACTTTGAAAAACCTGATAAAGTTCATACATTATTAAAAAATGAAATAGAAACAAAATTATGGCCACTAGACGTAGGTGAACTATTTATGGTAGGAAAGCGTACAAAAGAAGAATTAAACAAAATAAATATTTATACAATTAAAGACTTAGCTTTTGCCAATGATAAATTATTAGAAAAACATTTTAAAAATCAAGCAAAAAAACTAAAAGAAGCCGCTATGGGAATAGATAATACCCCTGTAGAACCAAGAAGTAGTAAAACAACTAGTATATCAACAACAGAAACATTAAGATTTGATTATACGGATGAGGAAAAATTAAAAGATATATTATTTAGACAGACAGAAGATGTAACAAGAGAATTAAGAAAACAAAAACAGTATGCTAAAACTGTTGCCGTAATTTATAGAAATAATCAATTTCATAATTATTCAGCACAAGCAAAATTACCACATCCAACAAATAGTACTAAAGAAATATATAAATTAGTAGTAGAAATATTTGATAAAAGCTATAAAAAGGATCCTATACGACTAATAGGAGTAAGATTAGCTGACTTGCAAGAGACAAAAGATCGTCAATTAACTCTATTTGAAGAAGACCAAGGAGAAGAAGAAAAGGAAGAAGAAATTCAAAAGACTATTGACGATATTAATCAAAAATTTGGAAAATCAATTGTGGCACCAGCATCTTTAAAAATAATTGGTAATCCAAAATCAAAAAGAAACTTAAGAGATTGAAAAAATCTCTTTTTTGTGGTATAATATCGCCAGTAAAAAAAGGGGGGATAGTGTATGAATCAAGATATAATGATGAGAGCTTATCGATATATTGAAATAGGCGATAATAAAATATTAGTAACCTTACCTATTCCAACTGCAACTGAAATTGTTGATATAAACTTTAGTTATCCAGAATATATAGCGGCAAAAATAAAAGAATTGCAAAATATATCAGATATAGATGAATTGAATCGAAGATTAGATCATTGGGATAGAATAGAACAAGTTCACCCTTATGATGCACAATTGGCAAATATTCAAGTGGAATATGAAAGAGCTCTATTAAAAGGAGAAAAACCAAGTGAAAAGCAAGATACTTATACGCCAAGAATGCAGCAAATAATTGACAACTATCTTGCTGAAGAAATAGAAAAAAGCAAAAAAGAAGCATTAGAAGTCAAACATAGAAGATTAAAAGAGACAAGTGACATACGCTATCACGCTTATTTGGATGGAAAATATCCATTTGCTAAACTTTATGCCATGGATATTAGAAGAGCAATAATGCCAAAAAAATTATCAGAATATAGACGTTGTTTTTATGGTTCTATTGATATGGGATATACTACACAATTTACAGAAGAGGAATTTGAATGTATGACACTAGGAGAAATATGGAACGGAAATAAAGAATATTTAGAAAGAAAAGCAAAAAGGCAAGAAAAAAGAATTGGCAAAACAAGAAAAAAGTAGTATAATAACGAGAAAAAAAGGGGAGAGTAGGAAATGTATAGACAAAAAGGTGAAATAGAGATAACAAAAGATACAGAATTTGCAAGAGATGATATAGAAATAGGATATAACGGAAAAGATGGAAGCTTCTTTTTCCTTGTTACAGAAAAAGAATTAGATGGTAATTACTGGGTAACCTATTATGATGCTATTAGTGGAGCAAAAGTGGAAAGAGAAGAATTAATGGGGTATGAGAAAGTAGATAAAAAAGATTTTCTACCAGAAGGAGATGGACCAGTCAAAGCACAATATTTAGCAGAAAAATATAACGAGTTAGCTAGGCAAAAAGTAAACTTTACCTTTGGAACAGGAAAGGTAGAGTCTGAACCAAAACCTGTTCCTAAAACTCATATTTATCCATCAAGAAATAGGAATCCTTATAGTCAATATCGTGCCCAACTTGATATTGTTGACACTACAGAAATTCCTTATGAAGAACTAAATGTAAAATATAATGATGACAATGGACAATTTTGGTTTATAGTAAAACATAGTGATGGTAATTATGATGCTATTACTGGAGAGATTATATATCAGGAAGAGTTAAAGGGTTATAGTTCATATCCTAAAGATGCTATTTTTGAAGAAAGAAGTTATCGAGGTAAAGAAATAAGATCAATTTATGATTTCATGAATAGCCAAAAAGTAAATTTTACGAGACCAAACGAGAGACAAATGGTAAAATAAAGAGGAAAACCTCTTTTTTTGTTGACGAAATCATTTATGAAATATACAATGAAATTAGGGGATGAAAAACGGTATGGAAGAATTAAAAACAGTAAAAGTAGATAAAAAGAAAATGTCTGTAATGAATGATTTACTAAGCGAAAAAATTAATGCTGTTTTATCAGACGAAAGACAAAGTGAATACCTAGAAGGAATTATATATATTGGAAGCAATCATTTTAGGCCAGAAATAGAATTAACATTTATCTGGAATGATGCTAATATAGAGCCAGTTCAACTTTCTATGCAAGAGGAACAACGTATCAGATCTTTAACGGGAATGGATGTTAGAATAGAAAATGTACCAGAATGGTACTATAGATTAGAAGAAAGATTTCAAGACAGAATAGAATCTCCTAGAGAATTTAATGCCAGAAGTGGAAGTGTTTTGTATGATAGAGATAATAGAATAAAAGAATTACAAGCAGACCTACAAAATGATCCATCATTAGATGAAATAGCACCATACTGGGCGAATGAAGTTTGTTTGTTTAATCCGCCAGTACAATATATTAGAAAATAATTGATTAAATTTTGAATTGCGTTGCGTATAGAATAGACAATAAATAAAGGGAAGGTTTGGAATATGAAAAGTTTAAGAAAAGTACAAGTAGAACCATCAAAGATGGAAAGATTAAATGATATGGTGTCAGATGAAATAGCCAGAGCACTAAGAAAAGATGATATAGAGGCTATAGAGGGTATTGTTGCGACTGCTACAGCATGGGGAACGCAACCAGAAGGAATCCATTTGTTATTTCTATATAATTCATACACACCCGAAAGTGTTGAATGGAAAAATATAACAAATGAAGATATAGAAATGGACATTCATACAGAAAGTGCAAATTTATGGGCACTAGAAGATGATGAATCAAGAACTACAATGCGCGGAGATTATTCTTTTGAACAAGAAGTAAAATATGGAACACTATTATATGATAGAAATGGCAATGTAGAAAAGTTACGTGAAAAATTATTAGAAGAAGGAACTAATGATATTGATTACTGGAGAGGTATGTGTGAATTTGAACCTCCTGTACAGTATAAAAAGAGAGCAAAAAACTAAAAAATGTATTTTTGCTCTTTTTCTATGAAAAAATAAAAAATTTCTACAAAAAAGTGCTTGCATTTGTTGATATTCCTTGTTATAATTAATTACGTGTGACTGCTTAGATGTGCGAGGTTGTCGATACACCAGGTTAAGTTGCTAATTTGGTATCGGGTTATTTGCACGGAGCAAGTCTATACTAGATATAGGCGAAGGGAGGATTTTTAATGTCAACATCAAAAGTTCGTATCAGATTAAAATCATATGATCACAGAATTCTTGATAATGCAGTAACTAAAATTGTGGAAACAATTAAAAGATCAGGTGGAGAAATTTCTGGTCCAGTACCACTACCAACTGAAATTGAAAAGTTTACAATTTTAAGGGCTGTTCATAAATACAAGGATTCACGTGAACAATTCGAAATGCGTACGCATAAGAGACTTATTGATATCAAAAATCCTAGCAAGGAAACTATTGACGCATTAGCTCATTTAGATTTACCTAGCGGGGTTGATATTGAAATCAAAACAAAATAATAGGAGGAAACAATAATGAAAGGAATCTTAGGTAAAAAAGTTGGAATGACTCAAGTATTCACTAAGAATGGTAAGTTAATTCCAGTTACTGTTATTGAAGTTGAACCAAATGTTGTAACTCAAATTAAGACAGTAGCAAACGATGGTTATGATGCTATCCAATTAGCAACAGATACTATTAGAGAAAAATTATCAAACAAACCAGCTGTTGGTCATACTAAAAAAGCTGGTACTGAACCTAAGCGCTTCTTAAGAGAAATTAGAGGAGTAAATGTAGAAGATTATACATTGGGACAAGTTATTGGTGTAGATATCTTCGAAGAAGGAGAAATGGTTGACGTAAGCGGAACTAGTAAAGGTAAAGGTTTCCAAGGTGTTATCAAACGTCATAACCAAAGCCGTGGACCTATGGGTCATGGTTCTCAATACCATAGAGGCGTAGGTTCATTAGGTACTATGTTACCAATGCACGTTTTGAAAGGTAAGAAAATGCCTGGACAAATGGGTAATGTAGCAAGAACTGTTCAAAATCTAGAAATTATTTCAGTAGATACTGAAAATAGTGTAATCTTAGTAAAAGGAAATGTTCCAGGTCCAAAGAAATCATTAGTTATGATTCGTACTGCAGTTAAGAAACCAAATGTTAAGAGAGAAAAAGCTGACTTAGTTTCATACGAAGAACCAAAAGTTGAAGCTGAAGCTACTCAAACAGAAGCACCTGCAGAAGAGACAGCTGAATAAATCATCACAGGAACAAATCAAAAAATAAGAAAAATAAGGAAATGTGATGAAAGGAGGAATCGTAGATGAAAAAAGTAGAACTTTTAAATCTTAAAGGTGAAAAAGTAAAGGACATTAACTTAAACGAAAATGTATTTGGAATCGAACCAAACAAAAACGTTTTATATGATGCAATCATTTTAGCAAGAGCATCATTAAGACAAGGAACTCATAGTACTAAGAACAGAAGTGAAGTAAGTGGTGGCGGAAGAAAGCCATGGAGACAAAAAGGAACTGGACGTGCACGTCAAGGTTCTATCAGAGCTGTACAATGGGTAGGTGGAGGAAGATATGGAACTCCAGTACCAAGAGATTACAGCAAGAAACAAAATCGTAAAGAAAGAAGGCTTGCAATCAAGTCAGCTTTAGCAGATAAAGCTAATGAAAAAGCAATCATGGTTTTAGAAAACTTGAACTTAGCAACACCAAAGACTAAAGATATGAAAGCTTTATTAGAAACATTAAAAATTGCTGATAAAAAAGTATTATTAGTAGTAAAAGAATTTGATGACAATATGATTTTAGCATCAAGAAATTTACAAAATGTAGTACTAATTTTAGCAGATGAAATCAATGTATTAGATGTTGTAGGTACAGATGTAGTAGTATTTACACAAGATGCATTAAACGCTGTAGAGGAGGTGCTTAAATAATGAAAGACACTAAGTATTTAGAAATCATCAAGGCACCAGTTATTACTGAAAAATCAATGGCAGATAAAGAAAACGGAAAATATACATTCAAAGTTGATCCAAGAGCTAACAAAATTGAAATTAAAAACGCAATTGAAAAAATCTTTAATGTTAAGGTTACATCAATTAGAACAATTAATGTAAAGCCTAAAAAGAGAAGAGTTGGTCGTTATACAGGATTAACGAATCGTACAAAGAAAGCAATTGTTACTTTGGCTGAAGGACAAACAATTGATCTTGGTTAGAAGGAGGAAATAAATTATGGCAATTAAAACATATAAACCTACTACACCAGGTCGTAGAAAAATGAGTACATTAGTAAATGATGAAATTACTACAAGTACTCCTGAAAAATCTCTATTAACTACTATTAAGAAAAATAGTGGACGTAACAATCAAGGTAAGATAACAGTTCGTCATCAAGGTGGCGGAGTTAAAAGAAAATATCGTATCATTGATTTTAAAAGAAATAAATTAGAGGTACCTGGTACAGTAGCAAGTATCGAATATGATCCAAATAGAACTGCTAACATCGCATTAATTAATTATGCAGATGGTGAAAAAAGATATATCATTGCTCCAAAAGGGTTACAAGTTGGAATGGCAATTGAAGCAGGAGCAAAAGCAGATATTAAAGTTGGTAACGCATTACCAATTATGAACATTCCAGTAGGTACAATGATTCATAATATTGAATTACGTCCAGGAAAAGGTGGAGAATTAGCAAGATCAGCTGGTAGCTCTGCACAAATCCTAGGTCGTGAAGGAAAATATGTAATGATTCGTTTATCATCTGGTGAACAAAGAAAAGTTTTAGGAACATGTATGGCAACAATTGGTGAAGTTGGAAATGAAGACGCATCACTTGTTAGATTAGGTAAAGCAGGACGTAAACGTCACATGGGTATCAGACCTACAGTTCGTGGTTCTGTTATGAACCCTAACGACCATCCACATGGTGGTGGTGAAGGACGTGCTCCAGTTGGACGTAAAGCACCAATGACTCCATGGGGTAAACCTGCACTTGGATTAAAGACACGTAAGAAAAAACAATCAGACAAATTCATCGTACGTCGTCGTAATAGTAAATAGGAAAGGATGATTGAATAATGGCAAGAAGTTTAAAAAAGGGACCTTATGTATTCGATAGATTACTAAAAAAGGTTCAAGAATTAAATAAGTCTGGAAAAAAAGAAGTCATTAAAACATGGTCACGCCGTTCCACTATTTTTCCTGATTTTATAGGACATACATTTGCTGTTCACAATGGTAAAGAATTTATACCAGTATATATAACTGAAGATATGGTTGGACACAAATTAGGTGAATTTGCATTAACTCGTAAATTCGGTGGACATGGTTCAGACAAGAAATAATTTAAAAATGACTAGGAGGGAAAGAAATGGAAGCAAGAGCAATTGCTAAAGGACTTAGAGTATCACCAATCAGAGCTCGATTAACAATCGATATGATTCGTGGTAAAAGTGTACAAGAAGCAGCTAACATCTTAATGAACACTTCAAACAAGTCAGCAAGACTTATCAAAAAAGTTTTAGATTCAGCTATTGCAAACGCAGTTAACAATAATAACGCTGATGCTGCTACACTTTATGTAAAAGAAGCAAGAGTAGATGCTGGTCCTGTTATGAAACGTCACTTTTTTGATTCACGTTCTCACATAGGACATAGAGATCATAGAACTAGTCACATTATTATCGTAGTGGCTACAAAAAACTAATAAGGAGGTTAAAACATGGGACAAAAAGTTAATCCTAATGGGTTAAGACTTGGCATCAACAAAGACTGGGAAGCAAAGTGGTACGCAAAGAAAAATGACTTTTCTAAAGTGTTATTAAAAGATATTGAAATTCGTAAATATTTAGAAAAGAACATGAAAAATGCTGGTATCGCAAAAGTTGAAATCGAAAGAAATCCAAAAAGATGTGAAGTTGTAATCCACACTTCTAAACCAGGTGTTATGATTGGCCGTGGTGGAGAAGAAATCGAAAAATTAAAGAAACAACTATCAAAGGTTGCAGATGAAAACGTTCAAATCTCAATCGTTGATATTAAAAAAGCAGATTTAAATGCTCAATTAGTTGCTGATTCAATTGCTAACCAAATTACTAATAGAGCATCATTCCGTATGGCTCAAAAACGTGCAATCAGAAATGCTATGAAAGCAGGAGCTAAAGGAATTAAAACATCAGTATCTGGACGTTTAGGTGGTGCTGATATGGCACGTAGCGAAGGATACACAGAAGGAACTATTCCTCTACATACATTAAGAGCAGATGTTGATTATGCTACATCAGAAGCAGATACAACATTTGGTAAGATTGGTGTAAAGGTATGGATCTATAAAGGAGAAATCCTAAACAAGAAATCTAAGGGAGGTAATTAATATGTTAATACCGTCAAGAACTAAATATCGTCGTGTTCATAGATTACCTTACGAAGGAAAGTCACGTGGAAATAGAACATTAAGTTTTGGAGAATATGGTCTTCAAGCAAAAGAAGGAGCTTGGATTACAGCGAATCAAATCGAAGCTGCTCGTATTGCTATGACTCGTTACATGAAACGTGGTGGTAAAGTATGGATTAATATATTCCCACACATGCCACTTACTAGAAAACCAATTGGTACAAGACAAGGTAAAGGTAAAGGTAACGTTGAAGGATGGGTTGCTGTTGTTAAAGAAGGAAAAATTCTATTTGAAATTTCTGGAGTTACTGAAGATGTTGCTCGTGAAGCATTACGTTTAGCATCTCATAAACTACCAATAGCAACAAAATTTGTAATGAAAGAAAATGGTGGTGAAAATAATGAAGGTTAAAGAGATTAGAGAATTAACAACTGAAGAAATCAATGCAAAATTATTTGAAGCAAAACAAGAATTATTTAACTTACGTTTCCAACAAGCTACAGGAAACCTTGAAAAACCTTCTAGAATTAGAGATTTAAGACACACCGTTGCAAGAATGAAAACTGTTCTAAAAGAACGTGAAAGTAACGAATAGGAGGTTATATAATGGAAAAGAAAATTAAAAGAGAATTAGTTGGAAAAGTAATTAGTGCATCAAATGATAAGACAATTAGCGTTTTAGTTGAAACTTATAAAGACCATCCATTATATCACAAGAGAGTTAAAAGCTCTAAGAAATATAGTGTACATGATGAAAAAAATATTGCTAAAGTTGGAGACACTGTTCGTATAGCTGAAACAAGACCAATGTCAAAAACAAAGCATTTCTATTTAAAAGAAGTTGTAAAAGAAGCAGTTATTATTTAACGCTTAGATGATTAAAAAGAAGGAGGAATAATCTATGTTACAACAAGAAAGCCGCTTAAAAGTTGCTGATAACACTGGTGCACGTGAATTATTAGTAATTCGTGTACTTGGCGGAAGTAAAGTAAAAACAGGTAACATTGGTGATGTAGTAGTTGGAACAGTTAAGAATGCAATTCCAAATTCACCATTACCAAAAGGAAAAGTTGTAAAAGCAGTTATCGTTCGTAGTCGTCAAGGCGTTCGTCGTGAAGATGGAAGTTATATTAAGTTCGATGACAATGCTTGTGTTATCATTCGTGATGACAAGAGTCCAGTAGGTACTCGTATTTTTGGACCAGTCGCAAGAGAACTTCGTGATAAAGACTACATGAAAATTGTTTCTTTAGCAAAAGAAGTACTATAATGAGGAGGATAAATTATGAACTTTAAAGTAGGAGATAAAGTTGTAGTTATCGCTGGTTCTGATAAAGGTAAAGAAGGAAAAATTATTAAAACATTAAGAAGCGAAAATAAAGTTGTAGTTGAAGGTGTTAATGTTGTAAAGAAACATCAAAAACCTACAGCTAATGAATCTGGTGGAATTATTGAAGTAGAAAAACCAATTCATGCATCAAATGTTATGATTGTTGATCCTAAAACAAAAAAAGGAACTAGAATCGGACATACAACTGATACAAAAACAGGTAAAAAAATTAGAATCACAAAAAAATCAAACGAGAAGCTTGATTAATTGGAAGGAGGGTAACTATGAACCGCCTAAAAGAGAAATACTTAAATGAAGTTGTTCCAAGTTTAAAAGAAAAATATAATTATAAATCAATTATGGAAGTTCCAAAGTTAGAAAAGATTGTTATTAACATCGGTGTTGGTGATGCTACATCAAATTCAAAATTAATCGATGCAGCTGTAGCTGACTTAGCAAAAATCTCAGGACAAAAGCCAGTAATTACAAGAGCTAAAAAGTCAATCGCTGGATTTAAAGTAAGAGAAGGACATGCAATTGGATGTAAAGTTACATTACGTGGAGAAAACATGTATAACTTTATGGATAAACTTATTGCAATTGCTCTACCTGCAGTAAGAGATTTCCGTGGAGTTAGTCCAAAATCTTTTGATGGTAGAGGAAACTATACTATGGGAATTAAAGAACAATTAATCTTTTCAGAAATTGATTATGATGAAGTTGTAAAAGTACGTGGAATGGATATCGTATTTGTAACAACAGCAAAAACTAACGAAGAATCATTCGATTTATTAAACGGACTTGGAATTCCTTTTAGAAAGTAAAAAATGGGAGGAATATTATGGCAAAGAAAAGTATGATAGTAAAAGCTAATAGACCACAAAAGTTTAAAGTACGTGAATATACTAGATGTGCTCGTTGTGGTAGACCTCACGCAGTTATGAGTAAATTCGGAATCTGCCGTATTTGCTTCCGTGAATTAGCTTATAAAGGACAAATACCAGGACTTAAGAAATCAAGTTGGTAATTGGAAAGGAGGAGTTTATTATGGCAGTAGTAACAGATACAATTGCAGATATGTTAACTCGTATTCGTAATGCTAACCAAATGCGTTATGAACAAGTAGAAGTACCTGCATCAAAAATGAAAGAAGAAATCGCAAGAATCTTAAAAGATGAAGGATTTATTAAAGATTACAAAGTTGTAAAAGAAGATGCTCAAGGAAAAATTCTTTTAACTTTAAAATATAATAAGAAAGAAAGAGTTATAACAGGGCTAAAGAGAATTTCTAAACCAGGACTTCGTGTTTATGTTAACAGCAACGAAATTCCAAGAGTATTAAATGGATTAGGAATTGCTATCCTTTCTACATCTAAAGGAATTATGACAGATAAAGAAGCACGTAAAGAAAATATAGGTGGGGAAGTTCTAGCTTATATTTGGTAATAAAAAAAATATAAGGAGGTGTCAAGATGAGCCGTATAGGAAATCGTACAATTATTGTTCCTGAAGGAGTTACAGTTACAGAAGAAAATAATGTTGTAACAGTAACTGGACCAAAAGGAACATTATCACAAAAAATGTTAAAAGACATTACAATGAAACAAGAAGATAACAAAATTACTTTAGAACGTAAGAACGAAAATGCGAAAGCTATGCACGGTACAATGAATGCATTAATCCACAATATGATCGAAGGTGTTACCAAAGGTTATGAAAAAGGATTAGAAATCATTGGTGTTGGATATCGTTTCAATGTTCAAGGTAAAAAATTAGTTATTAATGCTGGTTACTCTCATCCAGTTGAGATTGAAGTACCAGAAGGATTAACAGTAGAAGCTAACGGAAATACTGAAATTACTGTTAAAGGAATTGATAAAGTATTAGTTGGAGAATTCGCTGCTAATATCAGAAAAGTAAGACAACCTGAACCATATAAAGGTAAAGGTATTCGTTATAAAGATGAACATGTTCGTCGTAAAGAAGGAAAGAAAGCTGCTTAATAAGTAGGAAAGGAGAAATCAAAGTATGATAAAAAAAGAATCTCGTAATAATATGCGTGAAGTTCGCCATCAAAGAATTCGTAAAGATTTAATGGGAACAAGCGCAGTACCTAGATTATGCGTATTCCGTTCTAATACTGGAATTTATGCACAAATTATCGATGATGAAACTAGAACTACTCTTGTATCTGCTTCCTCATTAGACAAAGATTTAAAGATTGAAAACGGAAGTAATGTTGAAGCAGCTAAAGTTGTTGGAAAGGCAATTGCCGAAAAAGCAACAAAAGCAAAAATTACAAAAGTGGTATTTGATAGAGGAGGATACCTTTATCATGGACGTGTAAAAGCTTTAGCAGAAGCTGCACGTGAAAATGGATTAGAATTCTAATAGGAGGGTATTATGCAAAGAAAGTCTCAAGAACCTAGAGAAAAGTTGCTAGAAGAATTAGTAATCGACGTTAAAAGCGTAGTTAAAGTTACTAAAGGTGGACGTCGTAGAAGATATTCAGCAACTGTTGTCGTAGGTGACCGTAAAGGTAAAGTTGGATTAGGTATTGGTAAAGCAAACGAAGTACCTGATGCAATTAAGAAAGCAATTCAAGATGCAAACAAAAAAATGATCACAATACCTCTAATTGATGGAAGAACAGTAGCTCATGAAATGGTAGGAACAAGTGGTGCTGCAAGAGTTATCATTAAACCTGCTCCAGCTGGTACTGGTATCATTGCTGGTGGAGCTGTTCGTGCTATCTTAGAATTAGCAGGAATTCGTGATGTTGTCTCTAAATCACTAGGAGCAAGAACTAAAATTAATACTGCAACTGCTGCATTAAATGCATTAAAATCAATGAAAACTGTTGAACAAGTAGCAGCACTTCGCGGTAAAACAGTAGAGGAGATATTAGGATAATGAAATTACATGAATTAGAAAAAAATATCGGTGCTACTCATGCGAGAAAACGTGTAGGACGCGGTCCAGGTAGTGGTCTTGGTAAAACATGTGGACGCGGACAAAAAGGACAAAAAGCACGTAGTGGTGGTAGTATCAATCCAGTATTTGAAGGTGGACAATTACCATTATATAGAAGATTACCAAAAAGAGGATTTACAAATGCTAAGTTCAAAGTTAGCTATGCTACAGTTAACTTAAGTGACTTAAATGTATTTGAAGATGGTACTGTAGTTACACCTGCATTACTAAAGGATAAAGGAATTATTAAGAAACAATTAGACGGATTAAAAGTATTAGGAAATGGAAAATTAGAGCATAAGTTGACAATTCAAGCAAATAAATTCTCAACTAGTGCATTAGAAAAGATCAAAGAATCAGGAAGTAAAGCTGAGGTGATCTAGTATGTTCAAAACTATGAAGCAATTATTTACCTCAACGAACAAAGATTTACGTCATCGTTTATACTTTACTCTTGGGGCACTATTGATCTTCATACTAGGTATTTCAATTCGAGTTCCAGGAACACAAGACTTAACAAGTAATTTAGGTTTTCTAGAATTGGTTAACACCCTTGGTGGTGGAGCTTTACAAAACTTCTCAATATTCGCTTTAGGTGTAATGCCATACATTACTGCATCCATTATTATGCAGTTATTACAAATGGATATTGTTCCATACTTTTCTGAATTAAGAAAGCAAGGAGCAACGGGAAGACAAAAATTAAATCAAATTACTAGATACTTAGGTATTGCATTTGCTTTCATTGAAGGATATGCATTTGCATTCGCCTTCATTGGAAGAACCGGTGACGTATTAGAATATTTATATATAGCAACGGTTCTAACAGCAGGTACTGCATTCCTATTATGGTTAGGTGATCAAATATCTCAAAAGGGATTAGGAAATGGTACAAGCTTAATTATTATGGCTGGTATCATCGCAACTCTTCCACAGATGTTTATAGATGCCTTTACCGGACTTGTAACATTAGATGGAACTGCACAAGTAATTACATTAGGAATTATTAAATTTATTCTATTTGTAATTGTATACTTTGCAATTGTTATTGGAATGATTTTTGTTCAGGAATCAGAAAGAAGAATACCAATCCAATATGCAAACAAATCAACAAGTGCATATGGAGCATCAGCACAAAGTTTTATGCCAATTAAAATTAATACAGCAGGAGTTATTCCAGTAATCTTTGCATCAAGTTTACTTGCAATTCCTGGTATATTGGCACAAGTTATTAAAAATGATACATTTACTTTAGTTGTACAAAAGTATTTAACATATACAACTCCAGTAGGATTCTTAATATATGTTATATTCATTTTCTTCTTTGCTTACTTCTATACATTCATACAAGTAAAGCCAGATGAATTTGCTAAGAACCTACAAGAAAACGGAGGGTATATACCTGGTATTAGACCTGGAGAAGATACAAAGAAACATTTAAGTAAGATTTTATCAAGGCTAACTATTTTAGGAGCAACATTCCTAGTAATAATTGCCGGATTACCAATTCTATTTTCACAAATAACAAGTTTACCTACAAGTGTATCAATCGGTGGTACAGGATTATTAATCGTTGTAGGTGTTGCACTTGAAACTTATAAACAATTGGAAGGAAGTATCTTGACCAGAAGTTATAAGAGAGGATATAGTAGAAGGTAAAAATGAAAAATATTATGTTTATAGCACCACCTGCTGCTGGAAAAGGAACACAGGCAGAGCTTGTAGTTGCTAAATATCATATCCCACATATCTCAACAGGAGACATCTTAAGAGAAATAGCAAAAGAAGATAGTGAGATTGGAAATTATGTAAATGAAACATTAGCAAGTGGTAAATTAGTAAAAGATGAAATTACATATCAACTAATTGAAGAAAGACTAAAGCAAGATGATTGCAAAAACGGATATATCATTGATGGATTTCCAAGAAGTCTAGATCAAGCAGTTGAATATGATAACATCCTAAAAAAGTTAGGATATGAAGTAGGAAATGTAATTTCAATTGTAATCGACGAAAAGACATTAGAAAAACGAATAACTGGTAGAAGAGTATGTGAGGACTGCCATGCAGTATACAACATCAATGATAAATCCAGTTCTCCACAAGTGGAATCAGTATGTGACGTTTGTGGTGGAAAATTATATCAAAGAAACGATGACAACTTAGAAGCATTCCAAACAAGATATAAAATGTATAAAGAAAAGACCGAACCTATTATAGAACATTATAGAGAACAAGGTGTTCTAAAAGAAGTTAACGGTAATGACACGATTAAAAATGTCTTTCGAGAGATAGAAAAGATTATCAGCAATTCTAGCTTCTCGAAAAATGATGGAGATGAATAAATTTAATGATAACAATTAAAAGTCAAAGAGAAATTGAATTATTAAAGATCGCTGGTAATATAGTATATCAAACTCATCAGTATCTAAAACCATTTGTAAAAGAAGGAATCACAACAAAAGAACTTGATAAATTAGCAGAAGACTTCATTAGAAGTAAAGATGCGACTCCTTCTTTTAAAGGATACGAAGGGTTCCCATCTACACTATGTACAAGTATCAATTCAGAAGTAGTTCATGGATTTCCAAGCGATAGAAAATTAAAGAATGGAGACATTATTTCTATTGATATTGGTGCCTGTTATAAAGGATACCATGGGGATTCTGCTTGGACTTACACAGTAGGAGAAGTAGATGAAAAGACAAAACAGTTACTTAAAGACACAGAAGAGGCTCTATTCGTTGGTTTAGCACAAGTAAAACCAGGAAATAGAATTGGAGACATTGGTTATGCGATTGAACAATACGCCCATAAGCATAACCTAGGTGTCGTAAAAGAATTATGTGGTCATGGAGTAGGAACTTCTGTACATGAAGATCCTGAAGTTCCAAATTATGGAATTCCAAATACTGGTCCAAGACTAAGAGAAGGTATGGTAATTGCTGTAGAGCCTATGTTAACAATGGGTAGTCCTAAAATCTTTGTTCATGACAATGATTGGACTATTGATACAGTAGACGGAAGCTTATCAGCACATTTTGAACATACAGTAGCAGTAACAAAAGATGGATATCAAATCTTAACAGGAGAGTGGTAAAAGATGGCCAAAGAAGATACAATTGAAATGGAAGGTAAAGTTCTTGAAATTATCCCAGGTGGAAAATTCAAAGTTCAACTAGAAAATGGACACATTGTGGAAGCTCACGTTTCTGGTAAAATACGAATGAACTATATTCGTATCTTAGCAGGAGATACCGTAATGATAGAACTTTCGCCTTATGACTTAACACGTGGGCGTATAACCTATCGTAAATAATAGGAGGGATAGTATGAAAGTAAAAGCATCTGTTAAACCAATTTGCGAAAAATGCAAAGTTGTAAAACGTAAAGGTACAGTTAGAATCATTTGTGAAAATCCAAAACACAAACAAAGACAAGGATAATTTTTAGGAGGTGTAAGATATGGCACGTATTAAAGGTGTAGATATTCCAAACGACAAACACATTTGTATTTCATTAACTTATATTTATGGTATTGGACAAAGTTTAGCAAAACAAATTTTAAAAGCTGCAAAAATTGATCCAACAACAAAGACAAAAGATTTATCTCAAGAAGATTTAGTTAAAATTCGTGATGAAATTAACAAACATTTAACAGAAGGTGATCTTCGTCGTGAAGTAAATATGAACATCAAAACTAAGATGGAAATTAACTCATATCAAGGAAGTCGCCATAAAAAAGGATTACCTGTAAGAGGACAAAGAACAAATCGTAATGCACGTACTCGTAAAGGTAAAGGAAAAGTAGTAGCTAACAAGAAAAAAGCTTAGTTAACTTAATGAAAGAAATTTTAAAGGAGGTAAACTAGATGGCTTACAAAACAAGAAAGAAAAAAGTTAAAAAGAATGTTCCTGAAGGTATTGCTCATATTCATTCAACATTCAATAATACAATTACAACAATCACAGATAAGGATGGTAACGTAATTAGCTGGGCATCATCTGGAGCTATTGGATTCAAAGGTAGTAAAAAATCAACTCCATTTGCTGCTGGTATGGCTGCAGAAGCTGCTGGAAAAGCTGCATATGACATGGGTATGCGTAAAGTTGAAGTACGTGTAAAAGGTTTAGGACCAGGTAGAGAAACAGCAATTCGTTCACTTCAAACTGCAGGATTAGAAGTAACTACAATTGTTGACGTTACACCAATACCACACAATGGATGTCGTCCACCAAAACGTCCACGTGTATAATTAATGAATAAGGGAGGTTAGTTCATGTTACAATTTGAAAAACCAATTTATAAAATAACAGATTCTGTAGAAAGCAATTTCTATGGTAGATTTGAATTAGAACCATTAGAAAGAGGTTTTGGTACTACAATTGGTAATGCTTTAAGAAGAGTAATGTTATCATCTCTTCCAGGAAGTGCAATTAGCAGTATTAAAATTGATGGTGTTCTTCATGAATTCCAAACAATCGAAGGTGTTTATGAAGATGTAACAACAATCATTTTAAATTTGAAAGGTGTAGTATTCAAGAACCATTCAAATGAAGAAAAGATTGTTCGTATTAACACAACAAAAGAAGGAGAAATCACTGCTGGAGATATTGAACACGATGCTGATATCGAAGTTATTAACAAAGATAAAGTTATCGCTACTTTATCAAAAGGAGCATCTCTAAACATGGAAATGACTGTTTCAAATGGTCGTGGATATGTAAGAAGTGAAGACAACAAGAAAATCCATGATATTAAGAAAGCAGGAGTTATAGCTATTGACTCATTATATTCTCCTATTGAAAGAGTATCATATGAAGTTGCAAACGCTCGTGTCGGACAAGATGAAAGTTATGATAAATTAATTTTAGACGTATGGACAAATGGTTCTATGAAGCCAGAAGAAGCAATTGCTTTAGCTTCAAGAATTTTAATTGAACATTTCCAAATCTTAACAGATTTATCATCAATTGCAGATGTAAGTGGAATGATGATTGAAAAGACAGAAGATCCTAAAGTAAAAGCTCTAGAGACATCAATTGAAGACTTAGACTTCTCAGTAAGAGCATATAACTGCTTAAAGAGAGCTGGAATTCATACTTTACAAGATCTTGTTAATAAGAGTGAATCAGACATGATGAAAATCCGTAATCTAGGTAAAAAATCTCTAAAAGAAGTATTAGACAAAATTAGAGATATGGGTCTAGTTTTACGTGATGACGACTAAAATATAAGGAGGAAATAACTATGAGAAAATTAGGTGTAGATAACAAACATAGAAGAAGTATGCTAGCTACTTTAACAAAACAAGTAGTTGTTAACGAATCAATTACTACTACAGAAACTAGAGCAAAAGAAGTTCGTAAGTTTGTTGATAAAATGATTACTTATGGTAAAAAAGGTGATTTAGTTTCTCGTCGTAAAGCTTTAGCATTCTTACACAATGACAAAAAAGTTGTTGATAAAATCTTCCATGATTTAGCAAAACGTTTTGAAAACCGTAATGGTGGATACACTCAAATTTTAAAATTATCAGAACGTCGCGGAGATAACTCATTAATGGTAATTTTAAAGTTAGTAGATGAAGCTAAACCTGAAGAAAAGAAACCTGCTAAAAAGGCAGGAAAAGAAGACAAATAAGACACAGTAATGAAGTAATACAATAAATGTAGACAGTCTAAAAAAGACACAGTCTACATTTTTTTGTTACTATAAATAAAATGAAGGATATTTTATGAAGAGAAATAATATGAAAACACCAAAAGAAAAAGAAATAATTGTAAAACGATATATAAATGGTGAATCAGCCACAAAATTAGCAGATGAATTTAAAATTTCTAGAAGACAAATTTATCGTTGGATAAAAAATTATGAAGAAAAAGGATTTGATGGTTTAATATCAAATACTGGTAAAGCATCTAAACACCATAAAAATATGGGATTGTATTTAAGAAAACCTCAATCAAGAGAAGAAGAATTAGAGATAGAGTTAATGAAGAAAGATATTGAAATAGCACGATTAAAAAAAGGTTACGAAGTGAAAGGAGTTGGTCCAAAAAAGGAATTCGTTACTACATTCGAGAAGAATACAAAATAATAGATGAATATAAAAATGAGTATTCTGTAAAATTATTATGTGAATATATGTCTGTGAGTAGAAGTGGTTATTATAAATGGAAATACAGACAAAATAATCCAACATTAAAAATGTTGTCACGACAATCGGATATAAATTTAATAAAATTATACATTAATTATTATAATTATGAAAGACCTAGTTATGCATTAAATTATAAAACCCCAATCCTCTACTAGCCATACAAATGAGTTAGAATCCATGTTAAGCGAATTTGATTTAGAGAATATTCCAGATTCTTATACGAGGAAAAAAATAGAAATAGTAAAAGGAATGTCAACATTCTTTTTTTTTTATGTGTTTTATTATATAATAAAGTTGACAAATAAATAGGGAATTGAGGTGTCGGTATGAAAGCATTAATTACAGGAGCATCGTCAGGAATTGGCCTAGATATGGCTAGATATCTAGCAACAAAAAAATGTGAATTAATTTTAGTAGCGAGAAATAGGGAAAAATTAGAAAAAATTCAGGAAGCCCTACCAACCAAAGTAACTATCATAGTTGCCGATTTATCAAATGAACAAAAAGTAAAAGAACTATATGTATTAACCAAAAAGGAAAATATAGATATTTTAATTAATAATGCTGGATTTGGAGTATTTGGAGAATTTACTCAGACCGACTTACAAAGAGAATTAAATATGATAGACACCAATATTAAAGCTCTACATATACTAACGAAATCATTCTTAAAAGATATGGAAAAAAGAAATTCTGGTTATATTCTAAATGTTGCATCTTCTGCTGCTTTTCAGCCTGGACCATTAATGAGTACTTACTATGCTACAAAATCATATGTGTACCAACTATCAGAAGCATTATGGTATGAACAAAAGAAGAAAAAATCAAACGTACATATTTCTGTTCTTTGTCCAGGACCAGTAGATACTAATTTTAATAATGTAGCAGGCGTTAAATTTGGCGTAAAACCTATGAAAAGTACAGTTGTTGCTAAATATGCAATAGACCAAATGTTTAAAAAGAAGATGCTAATTATACCAGGATTTACAATGAAATGTGCTAAATTTTTTGGCAGATTTCTATCAGACAAGTTTTTACTACGTTGTGCCTACAAAATTCAAAAGAAAAAAGCCAGATAATATACTGGCTTTTTTAAACCGGTTATTATATAATAAAACATGAAAACGGGAGGGTTGATATGAAAGAATTATTAGAAATTACAAACTTAAATTATCAAGATATATTTGAAAATATCTCCTTCCAAGTAGAACCATCAAAATTTATAACAATCTCAGGTGCTAACAATTGTGGAAAAACAACATTAATTAGAATATTAAGTGGTCAAATACCGATCAAAGAGTCTATAAAATTATTAGGAATGAACATAGAAGAATATCCACAGAATCTGTGGAAAGAAATAACTGGAACTATTATTCCACAAGATAATTCACAATTTTTGTTTAAAACAATAGAAGAAGAACTTAACTATACAATTCACTTATTTAAAAAAACAGAAGAAGAACAAAAAGAAACATATAAAGAAATTGTGAAAAAATATAAGCTTACAAAATATCAAAAGAAAAATCCCAACGAAGTACCAGATTTTATTAAAATAAAAGTTTTATTAGCCGAAAAAATGTTAGGATCACCCCAAATATTATTTTTAGATGATATATGCCAAGACTTAGACTCAAAAGAAAAAAAAGAAATGATTAATCTTCTTAGAACAATTCAGCTAGAAACTAAAATCGCAATTATTATGATTACAAGTGATCTAAATATTGCCTTAGAAAGCGATTATTTACTAATTATAGCAGAAAAACAGATTCTCTTAGCAGGAGAACCATTAACGATTATTGAAAAAGATAATGTATTAAATAAGTTAGGACTAGAATTACCATTCATGGTAGATTTATCTGTAAAACTAAGAGATTATAATGTAGTAAATAAGGTAGAACTTGATATGGACAGGATGGTAGATACTATATGGAAATAATATTAGAAAACATAAAACAAAATGATTGGGAGTTTTCTACAACATTATCTGGTAAAGAAATAATTGGAATTACAGGTACAGATTATGAAGAATTATTAGATATTTTAAGATTAGAAACACTTCCCGAAGGAAAAATACAAATAGACGGTGAAGAAGTAACAGAAGAAAATTACCTGAATTATTATAAGAAGATAAGCAAAGTAGATAAAAAGTTTCAGAAAATAAATTATTTAAACACCATAAAAGAACATATGGACTATATTATTAACTATTATCACCTTCAAATAAAAAACATAGAAAAAAAAGAAAAAGATTCGTTAAAAATAGTAGGTTTAGATAGTAGTCTATTAGATAGAAATATAACTAGTTTATCAACATCAGAAAAGAAAAAAGTACAGATTGCGATAAGCCTTTTATCAAATCCAGATATGATAATATTAGATGATCCATTTAGAGGATTAGACAACAAGAACAAGAAAAGAATTATAATGGTTTTAAATAAACTAAAAGACCAATTTCATAAAATTATTATTATCGCAACCCAGGACTCAGATGTTCTTTATCAATGTACTGATAAAATGTTATATGTAAAAAACAAAAGAATATTTTTAGAAGCACCAACTGAAGAAGGCTATGAAAGAGTAGACTATTTAAAAAGAAATGGTTTTGCTTTACCAGAATGTGTATTATTTACTTATAAAGCGATAAAGAAGAAAAAAGTAAAACTTGAATATCACAAAGATATAAGAGATATTATTAAAGATATATATAAACATGTATAAAAGATAAACGAAAGTTTATTTTTTCTTAAAGATAGAAAGGATAAATGGATATGAGGTTTTTAATAACGTTATCTTATGATGGAACAAATTATAAAGGCTATCAAAGTCAACCTGGAATGAATACAATACAAGAACAGATTGAACAAGCATTAACAAAAATTAACAATAATAAAAAAACAACGTTTATTTCATCAGGAAGAACCGATAAAGGAGTACATGCTAAAATGCAATGTGGTCATGCTGACTTAGACGTAAACATCACAGAATATAAATTAAAAAGAGCCATGAACAGCAATCTTCCAGACGATATACATGTAATAAATACTAAAATTGCTCCTCCAGATTTCCATGCTAGATATAATGTAAAAGAAAAAACATATGAATACTATATAAATATAGGTGAATATAATCCCATTCAAAGAAATTATGTATTTCAATATAATTATCACTTAAATTTAGAAAGAATGCAAAAAGGAATTCAATATCTAATTGGTGAACACGATTTTAGATCATTTGTAACTGAAAATAAAGAAAAAGAAAATTGCATTAGAACAATTACAACCGCAACAGTAGAAAAATTAAATAATGATATTATAAAATTTACATTCACAGGTAATGGATTTTTAAGATATCAAATTAGAAATATGGTTGGAATATTAATTAAAATAGGAGAAGAAAAAGAACCCCCAGAGTATGTACAACAGTTCTTAGAACAAAAGGATAGATCTAAAGGAGGAAAAACCGCTCCAGCAGAAGGACTATATTTAACAAAGATTAAATATGAATCAAGCTCTATTGAAAAATAGAGCTTTTTATATGAAGGTGAAAATAAAACAAAAATTGACTTTTTAATACTTTTATGATATAATATGTCAACGATGAAGGGGGATTGGCTTATGGTTAGAGTTATTGACACCATAAGAGAAAAAGCAAAAAAAATAAAATATAATTATAAATTACTTTTTCATCCAGACAAAATCGAAATTCCAGAAGAGTTAAGTCAACAAGAAAAGGATAAAAGAGAAAGACAGATTTATTTAGATAAAGCAAAACTTCATGGAAAACTAGGAGCGAAAGCTTTTAGAAAGTTCATAAAGAAGTTTGATAAAGCAAAATTTAGATTTATAAAAAAAGTACTAAAGGAAGAGAGAGTAATCAAATGGTCTGATGAAGCGGTAGATAAAAACACCAAGAAATTGCTGAAAAGATCAAAATCAGAATCAGAAAAGAAAGAAATAATTGCTCAAGCAAAACGAAGCAAAGTATTAACAAGAAGGCAATTAAAAGAAGAAAGAAGTATAAATTACTATGTAGGTGTAGATAGTAGAACAGAACAGTTTGCAAGATATATTGAAAAAAACAAAAATATTCATCAAAAATGTTTAATAAAAAATGGTATTATCTTAGGAATCTGTGTTGGTGCAGGAATTGCTGGAGTGCCAGTACTGCCATTTGTATTAGGAGGATATCAAATCTTAGCTGGATTTAAAAATCTACAATGCATAAATGCTCAAGAGTATTATTTATCGAGAATGGTTGCAAATAAAAAAGGACTAGCTAAGAAAAGTATTACGAGTATAAAAAAGGCATATCAAGAAAATCCAGATTTAATTGCAGACTTAAAACAAGCAAAGCAAGAAGGAAAAGATTTGTATTCAGTAGATACAATAATAGAAAGTATGCATAGTAAAGAATCATTGGAACAACTTAGAGCAAGACTTTTACAAATAAAAGCACAACAAGCGGCACTTGTACCACCAGAAGAAACAAAGCATCCAGAACAGCCAAAAACATCCTCAAAACAAATTGTGCCAGTAGAAGCACGACAAGAACAAGCACAGCCAACAAAGATATCACCAGTATTAACTGGTTCTGATATAGAATTAAATGCGATGATACAAGCAGGGCTTGTACCATCAGAAGAACAAACTCAAGTAGTAAGAAAGGTAGGAAAATAATATGGGTAGTATAGATCAATCAACTTTATTTTTTACAAATGCAGGTTCAACAATGTCATTATTTACACCAGACTCTAATACTGCAGCAACGACATCACTAGGATTAGTAGGAGCATCATTATGGTTTGGTACACAAAAAAGAGAAGAGATAGAAGTGGAAGAAAAGCAGGATGATGGAACAACAAAAAAAGTAACAAAGGAAATAAAACGTTTTGCACCAGAAAGGACAGCAGCAACAGTATCGTTAGGAGCATCTACTGTAGGAGCTGCAACGCTTTCTCCATCTTCAGTACAGGGGGGCTTATTAGGTGATGAATACACTGCACAACATCAAGCTGCTCAAATAACAATAGAGCAACAAGCAGATGCAAATGAAGTTAGAGATTTAGATGAATATCTAGCATCATTAAGCGATGAACAACAAGAACAGCTTCTTGCGATGACTAATGAAGCAATTGAAGAACAATCTGTTGAAAAACCAGCTGTATTACATCGATAATTAATGAAAAAAAGTATTGATTTTCAATACTTTTTTTAGTATAATTATAACTGGTACATTCGATATCCCCACATTGATTAGGTCCTGGGAAAACCTAATTGAAGGTAAAGGAGAGTAAATTATGAAAAGCTATATGCAAAAGAAAGAAACAGTTGAACGTAAATGGTACGTTATCGACGCTGAAGGAAAACCTTTAGGTCGTGTTGCATCACTTGCAGCAACTTATCTACGTGGAAAACACAAACCAACTTATACTCCACATATTGATTGCGGAGATAACATCATCATTGTTAACGCTGAAAAAGTTCTATTAACAGGAAATAAATTAAATGACAAAATGTATTACAACCATTCACAATATCAAGGTGGATTAAGAGAGAGAACAGCTAAAGAAATGATTGAAAAATATCCAGTTGAAATGGTAGAAAGAGCCGTTAAAGGTATGCTACCTCATAACAGATTAGGTAGACAAATGTATAAGAAACTATTTGTATATGCAGGAAGCGAGCACAAACACGAGGCACAAAAGCCTGAAGTGCTTGAAATGAAATAGGAGGGTTTAAGTTATGGCAAAAGAAAAGACAAATAAATATTATGGAACTGGTCACAGAAAGACTAGTGTTGCTAAAGTTACTTTAACTCCAGGAACTGGAAAAATTACTGTTAATGGAAGAGATGTAAATGAATATTTTCCATCAAAATTATGCGTTATGGATTTATGTCAACCATTAGAAATGACTAATACTAGAGAAATGTTTGATGTAGATGCTAAAGTAAAAGGTGGAGGATACACTGGTCAAACAGGAGCTATTCGTCACGGAATTACAAAAGCATTATTAGAATATGATTCAACAACTCCAGCTGATTCTGAAAATAGTTTCAGAAAAATCTTAAAAGCTGCTGGATTTATTACTAGAGATCCACGTAAGAAAGAACGTAAGAAGCCAGGATTGAAAAAAGCACGTCGTGCTCCACAATTCTCAAAACGTTAATTTACACTGTTTCAAAAAGCATCGAAAGATGCTTTTTTATTTTACCCCAAGGCAACATCTAGAATCATCATTACAGAGAATCCAATTAAAGTGAAAAGAGCCATTAGATCCTTTTTTTGATTAGTTTGACTTTCTGGTATTAATTCCTCAACAACAACATAAATCATAGCACCTGCCGCAAAAGCCAAGAGAAAAGGTAATAAAACCTGTATTTTTAAAACCAAAATAGCTCCAACAACAGCAGCAATAGGTTCTACTATTCCACTTAACTGTCCGAAGAAGAATGCTTTTTTTCTAGAAAATCCCTCTCTTCTAAGTGGTAGACTAACAGAACTACCCTCTGGAAAATTTTGTAAGCCGATACCTAATGCAAGTGTAAGAGCAGAAGCTAGAGAAGTACTTTCAAGTCCATAAGACAAAGATCCAAATGCAACTCCAACCACTAATCCTTCCGGAATATTATGTAGTGTAATAGAAAAGATTAATAAAAAGCATCGTTTTAGTTTATGTGAATCTCTAACATTGCACTTAGTATTCTTTTCTTGTAATTTATCAAATATTTTATCCCCAAAAAATAATAGCAATCCACCACTAATAAAACCTAAAGAAACCATAAGCCAAGTAATCATCTGCATACTATCAGCAATCTCAATAGCTGGACTAAGTAAAGACCAAAAAGATGCAGCAATCATAACTCCGGCAGAAAATCCTAGCAATGCATCCATAATACTTTTATTCACCTTTTTAAAGAAAAAGACAATCGATGCACCAAGCATAGTAACAAACCAAGTAAAAAACGTAGCCAACAACGCTAATAAGATTGGAGAAATATTTAATAAAGATTGAAACATAATCAACACCAATATAATATATTCTTTCAAAAAATTACGGTATAGGTAATATGCCCAATTAATAAAAGCAATTATAGTAAGAAAATTACTAAAATTGTTAGCATATAATTAATAGGTGAGTTTATGATAAAAGTAAAGACAGCTTTATTTATTATTTTTTGTTTACTACTGTTCTCTATCCAGACAATTTCTGCGGAAACATTACCATTGCAAGGAAAAATCATTACAATTGATCCAGGTCACGGAGGAAGAGATAGTGGGACCTATTATGGAGATATATTGGAAAAAGATATCAACCTAGAAATATCTAAACAGTTAGAACAAGAATTAGGAAAGCAAGGTGCAATTGTCTATTTAACCAGAAAAAGAGATATTGACTTATCATCAATCTATGATTCAGCTAAAAAAAGAGGAGACTTATATCGGCGCCTTTTACTAATAAAAGAAAATAAAAGTGATTTGTATTTATCAATCCATATTAATTGGTATGATAATCCGACACTAAAGGGTGGAGAAATACTATATAATCCCATTAATAAGGAAAACGAACAATTAGCAACCGCAATCATGAAGGAATTTAAGACGTCGTTATATAGTAATAGAAATATAAAGCAGACAGATTTATATATGTATCGAAACATTACAATTCCTGGAGTATTAATAGAGTGTGGATATTTATCAAATCCAACAGAAAGAAATAATCTACAAAGTAAAGAGTATCAACAAAAAATAAGCCAAGCAATTACCAAAGGCGTCATTAAGTATATGAAAAAGAGTAAAAAAGTTCAATATGTGATATAATAGCAAGCAAGGAGAGAAGAAATGGGAAGAATAAATTTACATATGCATTCCAACGATTCATTGGATGGAAGCGAAACAATTAATTCAATATTAAATGAATGTGAACAAGCTAATATTTCAATAGCATCGATTACAGATCATGATACGTGTCAAGCATATCAAGAATTAGAAGAAAATAGTTATACAGGTAAACTAATAAGTGGAATAGAAGCAGATGCCATGATAGGAGTCAAAACGTATGATATTTTATGTTATGGATTTGATTTGCCAGAAGTTTCATCTTGGGCAGAAAAACAATATGGAACATTAGCATTTCGTCAACAAAAGATATTTAATCAATTAAAGATAGAATGTGAAAAACTAAATTTACCACTACCCAATATAGACAGTTATGATGCAAGTAAAGAATTTGCTCATGCTGGTATATATAGATTATTACAGGAAACAAAAGTAGGCCAAGACTTTTTACAAGAATACAAAATAGAAAGTGTTGGAGATTTATATAGATCAGGAACGATGGATCAACATTTTCCACTATATGTAGATATGCATGTTGTTTGGCCAGATATTACAGAAGTAAGAGAAATAATCCACAGAAACGGTGGAAAACTTTTTTTAGCACACCCATATCGTTATGGAAAAGAGAATGTGACTGAAATTTTAGATAGTTGTACTCCATATATAGATGGAATAGAAATTTGGAATAATCCAGAAACCGAAGAACAAACTAGATATCTATACCAATATGCTCTAGAGCATCAATTATTGATGTCCATAGGAAGCGATTATCATGGAAAAACACACCCAAAACATAATTCATTATCAATTCCAAATTTTCCAGTAGAGATAGAAAAACAAATAGTATCTTGGACAAATAATTGTAAAAGTTTAATAAAAAAATAAAATTGCTTTAAAGCAATTTTTTATTATGCACAAAATAGTTGTAAAAAGCTCAAAAAAAAGATATAATTAACCTAGAGTAAAAGATAGGTTGGTGATAAAGTGATAGTTAGATTAATTAAGAAAACAAAAATCTATAATTTTACTTTGCCAACAAAAATCTCAGGTAATTATTGGATTACTGACAACGATTATCTTGGAAACGTAAGAAACTTAATTAATGTTGAAGAATATAATGGACAATGGAAAATAAAGAGTGACTTTGAGACAAAGATTATGTCTGGAGACCAAGAAATTGAATCTGCAATTTTAAAAGATTATAGTCTATTCTTCTTAAAAATTAATACAGATAACGAATATGTAATATTATATTGTTCTCCTACCATGGATCCTACGATAAAGTGGCTTCATTTAAAGAGAGAAGGAGAATTAATTATAGGAAATGATCCTAAAGCTCATATCAATTATAATTTTCCATTAGTTTCTAAACAACATGCAAGATTAATTTATTCACAAGGAAAATGGGTAATACAGGATTTAAATAGTAAATATGGTACTTATGCAAACAATATAGCAATCGGAACAAAACCATTACAATATGGAGACATTATTTTTATTATGGGATTAAAAATAATTGTCATGAAAGATTCTATTTTAGTAAATAATATAGGTGATTATCTAAAATTTGATATGAATACCTTTGATATTCAATATCCAATCGTGCAACATCAAACGGAGATGGATAATCCAGATGAAGAGGGAATAGAATTTTATAAAGAAGATGATTATTTCTTTAGAGCACCTAGATTTAAAACTATGATTGAACCGGTTAATATAAAAATTGATCCTCCTCCAGGAAAAGCAGAAGAAGATAAAACTCCTTTAATTTATACAGTAGGACCAATGATGACTATGGCAATGATGTCTGTTGCTATGGGATATTCATCTTTAATGGGAGTATTGGATGGTAGTAGAGACTTATCTAGTGCTTTACCTACATTATTGATGTCTTTTGCAATGTTAATGACTATGTTATTATGGCCAATATTACAAAAAAGATATCAAAAGAAACAACGTAAGAAAAAAGAAAAATTAAGACAAGAAAAATATACCCAATATATTCAAGAAAAAAGAAAATTAATTGATACAGAGATGAAAGTACAACGACAAATTTTAATTGATAACTATGTACCATTATCTGTAACAAAAGATATTATATATAGTAAAAAAAGAAATTTATGGGAAAGAGAAATTGAACAAGCAGATTTCTTAGATTTGCGGTTAGGAATGGGTAATACAGAATTAAGAGGAAATGTAAGTTTCCCAGAAGAACATTTTTCTCTTGAAGATGATAATCTTTTAAAAGAAGTATATAAGCTAGGAGCAGAATCACATACTCTAGAAAATGTACCAATTTCTTTATCATTTATTGCTAATAGGATAACAGCAATCATAGGTATGGCATCTATGAAACAACAATTTATTGAAGGCCTAATTCTTCAAATGATGGCTTATCATAGTTATGAAGATTTAAAAATTGTATTATTAACCAATGAAAAAAATGAGTCCACCTGGGACTATCTAAAAGTATTACCTCATTGCTGGAGTAATGACAAATCAGTACGTTATTTTGCTACAAATATTGATGAAGCAAAGGAAATATCATTAGTTTTAGAACAAGAAATTCAAGCAAGAAAATATAAAGACAATAATGGTAAAAGAGAATTAAATAATGTCGATTATACAAAATATCAACCATATTATATGATTATAACTGATGACTATAAAATGGTTCGTGATATTGAATTAGTAAAAGACGTATGTGAATTAGAAATTAATATTGGTTTTAGTTTAATTGTTATCAGTCCTAGACTAGTAAACTTACCAAATGAATGTAAAACATTCATTAGTATTGGAGATAAGAAATCAGGAGTGTTCCAAAACGAATTGGTTTCTAATAAACAAAAAGAATTTGTTGCTGATTTTGATCAAACATTAAATATATATGAATGTTGCAAGATTTTGGCTAATATACCAATTGATATTTCCAAAGAAAATCAAAGCTTACCAGCAAGCTTAAGTTTCCTAGAAATGTATAATGTTGGTATGATTGAACAATTAAATATTCTAAACCGTTGGAAATCAAATGATCCAACCAAATCTTTAGCAGCACCAGTTGGTGTTGACAAGCATCAAGAATTATTTAAACTAGATTTACATGAAAAATTCTATGGACCACACGGATTAATTGCCGGAATGACTGGTTCTGGTAAGTCTGAGTTTATTATTACTTATATTTTGTCGATGGCATTAAATTACCACCCATATGAAGTATCATTCGTATTAATCGACTATAAAGGTGGAGGACTAACAGGAGCTTTTGAAAATAAAGAAACAGGAATAAAATTACCACACCTTGCCGGTACCATAACAAACTTGGACACGATTGAAATGAATCGTTCTCTTGCTTCTATTCAAAGTGAATTAAGAAAACGACAACGTATTTTTAATGCAGCAAGAGATAATTTAAATGAAAGTACAATAGATATTTATAAATATCAATCTTTATATCGAAAAGGATTGGTAAAACAACCAGTATCTCATCTATTTATTATCAGTGATGAGTTTGCTGAATTAAAAGACCAACGTCCTGAATTTATGGATCAATTAATATCTACAGCACGTATTGGACGTTCATTAGGAGTCCATCTTATTCTAGCAACACAGAAACCTGCTGGAGTAGTTAATGACCAAATCTGGTCAAACTCAAAATTTAGAGTATGTTTAAAAGTACAAGATAAATCAGACAGTATGGATATGATAAAATGTCCAGATGCCGCATCATTAAAGAATCCTGGTAGATTCTATTTACAAGTAGGTTATAATGAATTATTTGCATTAGGACAAGCAGCTTGGGCAGGAGCTCAGTATTACCCAACAGAAAAAAGAAAGAAAAAAGTAGATCAATCTGTAAACTTTTTAGATAATGTAGGTAATTATATTAAGACATTTGATACCAAACAGAATGAAGTAACCGTAGAGTCACAAGGAGAAGAAATTACCAATATTGTTAATTATATTGTTCAAACAGCAACAGAAGAAAACATAAGTATTCCACAATTATGGTTACCAAGAATTCCAAATACAATCTATATTGAAGATTTAAGAAAAAAATATCAAGTTCATGCTGAAAAGAATGATATTAATCCAATTATCGGAGAGTATGATGATCCAGATAATCAAAAACAAAATGTATTAACACTACCAATATCAAAAGAAGGAAATACTATTGTATTTGGTAGTGCTGGTAGTGGTAAAGAACTAATGCTATCAAGTATTGTCTATTCGTCTATAATCTCTCATGATTCAAAAGAAGTAAATTTTTACATTTTAGACTTTGGAGCAGAAACATTAACCATGTTTAGAAATGCTCCTCATGTAGGAGATGTAATTCTTTCTACTGAAAAAGAAAAAATTGACAACTTATTTAAAATGTTATTAAAGACAATCGATGATAGAAAAAAAGTGTTTGTTGACTACAATGGATCTTATGATTTCTATATCAAGCACGGTGGAAAACAAATACCAATGATTGTAGTTATGATAAACAACGTAGAAGGATTTATTGATACTTACAATGATTATGAAGAAGTCATGGGACAAATTACTAGGGACTGTTTAAAATATGGTGTTGTATTTATTTTAAGTACTAGTGGACCAAATACCGTACGTTACCGTTTGAAACAAAATTTCAAACAGTCAGTCGTATTACAATTTAATGATCCATCAGATTATGGAACTGTAATTCCTGGAGTTAGAAAGAAAGAACCTTCTAAAGCCTATGGTCGTGGTTTAATTAGTAGAGATGGTATTTTTGAATTCCAAACTGCTTATGCATATAAGGAAGAAAAGTTAACAGAGTATGTAAAAGTAATATGTGATAAATTACAATCTATCTGTGAATACAAAGCAAAACCAGTTCCAACACTTCCAGAGACAGTTACTGCAACCCAATTAGAAAGTAACTTTACAAGTATTAGAAATATTCCAGTAGGAATTAATAAAGAAACTCTAGAAATAAGTACAGTAAACTTAGAAGAAAGTGGTATCTATATTACAACAGGAGAAGATGTTTCTTCTAATGCCAATTTCTTACAAACATGGTTAAGAATGATGAATAAAAAAGAAGGCATAAATGTTTCAGTAGTAGATGGTAATAGCTTAATTAATAAGAGTGAAATTGCAGACGTTACATACGAAACAGGGGAAAATATTGCAACTGCTCTTAATAACGCATATACAACAGAAGGAACTAATATTTGTATGATTACAGGAATTACCAGCATATTAAATAAAACATTACCTGCAGACAAAGCTGTAGTAACGCAATTGCTAGATAAAGTAAAATCAGTATCAAATGTTAAATTTATTTTAGTTGATACAATTGATAACATTAAATCATTAAATTATGAAGCTTGGTTCAAAGGAAATACAAATCTATCTGAAGGAATCTGGTTAGGAAATGGCATTTCTAATCAATTTACATTAAAAGTAACAACAAACAGTAGAGTACTTAGAGTAGAACTAGAACCAAACTTTGGATATGTAATTAAGAAAGGAAAGACAGCTCTAACAAAATGGGTAACAGAAGATTAAGGAGGCCTAACATATGAATAATAATAAAATTTTAATAGAATTATCTATTCCGCTAATAGAGAAAAATTATGATTTATATATTCCTATTAATAAAAAAGTAGGCACTGTTAAAAAATTGATTGAAGAGGGTCTTTTAGAATTAACTGACAATGATTATGTTATAAAAGAAAATAGTAATTTTTATAGTATGGAGACTGGAGAAGTTTACGATGTAAATAAGACAGTTCGAGATACAGATTTAAAAAATGGATCAAGAATTATCTTAATATAGGAGGGATAATATGGACTATAATAGTTATGCCAATGCAGTAAATAAAATATTTGAATGCATTAATATAATGAAAGAGCAATGGCCTAATCCAACCAACATCGGAAACATAGAGCAAATTGAAGAGTATCGTGAAAGAGTAATAGAAAAATCTAAAGTAGTACAAGAAGAGTTAAGTAAAAAACCAAAAATGGAGGAATTAGGTGAATGATAGGAACATTAACATATGAACAAGTAGAAAACATTGCTAAAGATTTAGAAAATGCTACTACTACTATAAAATCCATTATCAAAGACTTAAATATAGAAGAACTAGAAGATTTTCTATCAACAGTAGAAAGATATTCTAAATATTTGCAAACGACAGTAGATCTAAATAAAGATGCAGATCAAGCTTTAGAAGAATTAAAAAATACGAAATAAGAGCTTTCACTAAGAAAGCTCTTTTTTATATTCACAAATTTTAACCTTAGGAAAATAATAATTTAATATATTAGCATAACTACATCCGTTAGCAGCCAGTTGACAAGCACCCCATAAACTTAATCCTAAGGCATTTCCCCAACCTTTTGTAATAATAGAAATGTTTGTAGTATTTAATATAATAGATAAAAATTGGGATTTTAAATGTAATAATTTTACAAAGTTTTTACCATCAATTTCATGACCTGCAATTGATAATTTTAATACTTTACCATTTGGAGAAACTTCAGTAATTTCAAAACTACTATCTTTGGTAATAGTAAAATGAAATATCTTACTTAGTAAGTCATAGGAAAAAGAAATAGTATCCACGTAGAAGGGGGCAGAAGCATCCCATAAACTAGAGACAGAAGATAAATAAGGATATCTAGAATCTTCAAAAGTCATTCCAAAATTAGAAATATGTAAAAATGGTAAAATATAATCATTTTCATAACTTAAAAACATATATTTTGTTTGTCGAATAGCTTCTTCCAGAGTTGCAACAATAGTATCATAGTCAGGAGCAAAAGCAATTTTATAGTAATCAATTGGCTTATAGACAAAAAACTCATTAACAGCTTCAATCAATTTATATTCTTTCATCTGTTTCCAGGCATAAGTACGATATAAGATAGCCATTGCCTTCAATACTTCTATAGGTAAATTAGGAACCATATTTGTTGCTAAAGCACCAAGTAAAAACTCTTTTAAAGATATTTCTACAACAGATTGATCCTCTAATCTTAAAGTTACCATATAAGATAAATCATCATAATTATCAACTGTTACATTATCTTCAATAATCTCTTTTTTAGGAATAGAAAAAGCTTTTACAACAATTCCATCAATAACTAAATAAACTTTATTTCCATCAAAAGGAATATGATTACTTTTAATAAAATTAGTAGTTCTTCGCTTTAAATCATCATCATTCATCTGACTCATAAATTCTTTTGAGAACTCATAATTAATGGTTAAATATAAATATAGAATACTCTCGTCTCTATCTTTTTTAATTTCATATCTATAAAACATATATATCACCTAAAAATAGGATGAGAAAAAATTAAAAAAATATACAAAAAGAACTAAAATTCAAAATATTTTAGTTCTTTTTTTAATTCACAATCTAAACCAGTAACATAACTTAAATTTTGATAAACCTTATTTAAATCAATATTCTTGCCGTTTAAATAAGAAAAAGTGTTTTCTATCATCTTTTTTGCTAATTTAAGAGATTTAACATATAAATCATAAAAAGAATCATGACTAGTAATAGAATAAGTTGTAGGATTTCTCCATATATGATGTTTAAAATTTAAATAATCCAATTTAGGACTCATAGTATAATGATAACTAATAGATTCTAATTTTATGGTTTTTTTAGAAGTAAAAGAATCCAAAAATTTATATATACTTTTTTTAACTCCATATTTGTCTTGTCGGAACATACGTATATATAATTTCATATCTTTTAAAGATTGATAATACTTTTTATCCATATCTGTAACAGAATAAACTTTATTAAATACATATCGTAAGGTATCTTGTAAAGAAGGAGAAAATGGTGTTAAATCAAAACAATATTTATGAATAGGAAAAGCATAAGGATTTTTCTTTTCTCTATCTTGAATCAAGTAATTATCTAAAAAAACTTCCATAAAAGTATGTAAACTATTATATTTATAAGTTTTAGAATCTTTCTTATTAAACTTTCCAGTCTTATAAAAAACAAAAGGATGAACTGTCGTATCTAAAGCATAATGACAAATAAATCCACATAGAAAGGAACAAACGTCAATATCATTCTCTAAATGATTTTCTTTGATATATTCGATAAGGGTAACAAAAAATTCTCTAGTTTTCGTAGTATGTGTAACCCTCTGAAAATAAGCCATTCTTTGATTAGGAAGTATAGATAATAAATGAAGAAAGAAAAAAGAATCTGTACTTTGCCCAAACATTCGCAATCTTGGAACAGATAAAACATTTTTTATGGATGCAGGTAAGGTATCATAAACATCACTTGCAAAATAAGCATGAGCAACAGTTGCTGGCATATCATAACCTCCTTAAATAGTTAAAAATATTATAGCATATAAATTCACAAAAATTTCATACTTTTAAGATAAGAATATGGTATAATCTATAATAGGTGAGAAATATGATAGAGAAACAATTTAAAAATCTAGATGAACAAATTGAAATATTCAAACATAAGGGTTTAGTAATCCAAGACGAAAGATATGCCAAACAAGTATTGCTAAGAGAAAATTATTTCTTCTTAAATGGTTATCGTCACCTTTTTTACAAATCAGAGACAGAAAAGAAATTTATTTCTGGAACAACATTTGAAGAGTTATATAGCTTGTTCTTATTTGATCGTTCTTTTCGTAATGTAATTTTTAAATATTTATTAGTAATTGAAAACAACTTAAAATCAATTACTTCATACCAATTATCAAAAAAATATGGTTATCGAGAACGTGACTACTTAAGAGCAAAAAACTTTACACACGATCCAGCTAGACAGCGTCAAGTTAATGATTTGTTAAAGAAGATGAAACGTCAAATCAGAGTAAACGGTAGCCAACATTCAGCTACACTACATTATGTTTCTAATTATGGATATATTCCTTTATGGATTCTTGTAAAAGTATTATCATTTGGAATCGTAAGTGAAATGTTCTCTATCTTAAAACCAGAAGATCAACAAGAAATTGGCAAAATTTATAATGTAGATGTAGATGACCTTTTGGTATACTTACCAATACTTGCCAATTATAGAAATTTGTGTGCTCATGAAGATATTCTTTATGAAAATAGAACCCAGAAGCAAATCGATGATACCGTATATCATCAGTTATTAGATATACCAAAAGAAAATGGTGAATATATATATGGAAAATGTGATTTGTTTGCTTTACTTATCATAATGCGTCAAATGTTAATATCTGATGATTTTAAGAATATGATAATAGAGTTAGATAATGTAGTTCAAACATTAAATTATAATTTGACATCTATTAGGGTTGAAAAAGTATTACATAGAATGGGATTCCCAGAAAATTGGAAAGATTTAGCAGGAATCGAAAGGAGTGTAGATAACGAGTGAAAAAGAAAGAAAATTTAAAAACAATATTTCTAATTACCTTTTCTTTTGTCATAGGTGGGATTATCATGTTTGCTCTATTAAAATGGACCCCATTAGTAAGTCAAGTAATAGGAACATCAGGAGAAAATGTAGTAACTAGAAATGATACTCAAATATATGAAAAAAATTCTCTAGCAGCAGCTGTAGATAAAGTATATGATGCAGTTGCTATGGTATCAGCTTATGAACAAAACAGTTTGATATCAACTGGTTCAGCCTTTGTATATAAAACAGATGATAAATACGGTTATTTACTTACAAATTATCACGTTGTAAGTGGAGCTGATTCCGTAACAGTTACCATGATGGATGATACAGAAGCTGAAGCAGAAGTTTTAGGTGGAGATGAATATCTTGATTTAGCAGTTTTAAGAGTAGATAAATCAAATGTCTCAATGGTAGCAAATATTGGTAACAGTGAGGATATGAAACTTGGTGATACTGTGTTTACAGTAGGAACTCCAATGGGAGAAGAATATAGAGGAACCGTTACATCTGGTATTTTATCAGGAAAAGATCGTATGGTATCAGTTAGTGTATCAAACACTAGCAGCAATGACTGGGTAATGCGAGTTCTACAATTTGATGCTTCTATTAATCCAGGTAACAGTGGTGGACCATTAGTAAATGCCAATGGTGAAGTAATAGGAATTTGTTCTCTAAAACTAGTAGATGATGAGATTGAAGGTATGGGATTTGCAATTCCTATTGAATATGCAATGAATCATATTGAATCCTTAGAAAAAGGAGAAGAAATTAAGTGGCCTGTATTAGGAGTATCCATGGTAAATGCTAGTGATAGAACGGGCTTATATAGAAATCAAGTTAACATCGATAGAAATATTACAGAAGGTGTAGTTGTTATTCAAGCAGAAAGAGGATCTGGAGCTGCTGATGCTGGATTAACAACCGGAGATGTAATTACAAAAATCGATGGCAAAGAAGTAAAAGATTCAGCATATCTAAGATATGAATTGTATCAACATCAAGCAGGGGATACAATCAAAATAACTTATATCAGAGATGGTAAAGAAAACACTGTCGATGTAAAATTAGGAAGTAATTAAACATATGGATAAAACCATATGTTTTTTTATAAAAAGATTATCAAAAATAAAAAAATGTGCTATAATATAGTGCGAAAAAAGAAGGGAGTGGTATTATGTTAAAAATATACAAAACTAGTGCGGTAGAGAAAAAAGCAAAAAAAGTAAAAAAAATGACTAGCGATTGTTGGATAGACCTAATTGCACCAACACAAGATGAAATAGACAAAGTAGCAAATAGAACAGGTGTAGAAAAAGAACTTATTATGAAACTACTAGATACCGAAGAACTTCCAAGAGTAGAACAAGAAGATAATGCTACTCTAATTGTAATTGATATTCCTTATCTAGAAGAAGAAGGAGAACATAAATATAAAACATACCCTCTAGGTATCATTATTACAAACAATAACTATATTATTACAGTAACTGTAAAAAAGACATTAATGTTAAATGACTTTAAACGTAATAAAGTAAAAGATTTTAGAACAGCTAAAAAAACAAGATTCTTAATTCAAATCTTATTAAAAAGTGCTTCTAGTTATTTAAAAGCTCTAAAAGAAGTAAATCATGATATTGAAGCTAAAGAAAAGGTATTAAAAAAATCAACAGAAAATAAAGACTTAGTAGAATTACTAGAAACTGAAAAAACATTAGTTTACTTTATGACATCATTAAAGGCAAATGATGCCGTATTAGAAAAGTTGGCAAAAGGAATTGTTCTTCCTCTATATGAAGGGGATTTAGACCTATTAGAAGATACAATCATTGAAAATAAACAGGCAATAGAAATGGCAGGAATTTATAGAGATATTTTATCTTCTATTACAGATACTTATGCTACAATCATTTCTAACAACTTAAATATAGCAATGAAATTTTTAGCAGCAGCAACAATTGTTTTGTCTATTCCAACGATGATTTCCTCATTCTTAGGAATGAATGTATCATTAGGACCAATTGAAAACTTAAGTAACGCATTTGTAGTAGTTGTCTTAATTGCTGTGGTAGTTTCTCTAATAGTAGCCTTGCTTTTAAAAAAGAAAAATATGCTATAAACATCGAAAGATGTTTTTTTTATGAAAAAAAGAGAAAAAACAGAGACAAAATGTTATACTAAAAATAAGAATAAGGAAGTGATGATATGATATGTCCTCATTGTGGAGCAACGATAGACAATGATTGTATCTATTGTACTTTCTGTGGAAAGAATACATTAGAACAAACTCTTAATACCAAACAGATACCAAATCAAAAATCATTACAAGAAAAAAAGTCAACAGACAAAAGTATTATATACTGGATTACATCTATTGTTTCCCTAGGGTGTTCCATGTTTAATATTTACTTAGAACTTATTTTATCCATTGCAACAATCATACTAATAGTATTAGATAGAAAAAATATAAAAAAAGAAGAGTTTATAGGAATATTAATCATATCGCTAACAGCATTTTTGATTTTCATTATAACAATAATATTAAATTTTATTGTAATCTGAAATAATTAGGTATTGACTTAAAGTAAACTACAAATAATACAATAAGATAGGAGGAATAATATGATAGAAGTAAAAAATGTAACAAAAATATTTAACGAAACGAATAAAGCCGTAGATAATATAACTTTTTCAGTAAAGCCAGGCGAAATAGTTGGCTTTATTGGACCAAATGGAAGTGGTAAAACAACAACATTAAAACTATTGACGGGAATCTATCAAAAAGATAGTGGAACAATTAAAGTCGCTGGATATGATATTGATAAAGAACCATTAGAAGCAAAGAAAAATATTGGCTATATATCAGATAGTCCAGATATGTTTTTAAGACTAAAGGGAATAGAATTTTTAAACTTAATTGCTGACATTTATCATGTGCCAGAAAAAAAGAGAAAAGAAAGAATAAAAGAACTAACAAAAGCATTTGGTCTAGAAAACATTTTAGATTCTCAAATGATTAGCTATTCTCATGGTATGAGACAAAAAATGATGGTAATAGCAGCTTTAATTCATGAACCTGATGTTTGGATATTAGATGAACCATTAATTGGACTAGATCCATCTTCTGCTCATCAATTAAAACAAATGATGAAAGAACATGCTAAGAAAAATCATGCAGTACTCTTTTCAACCCATGTATTAGAAGTAGCAGAAAAATTATGTGATCGAGTAATTATCATTAATCAAGGAAAAATAATCTATCAAGGAACGCTAAAAGAATTGAAAAAAGATCATAAAAAAGAAGACCTAGAAGAAATATTTTTAAGGATGACAAACGATGAAAATGTATAGTAAATTAGTAAAGACATTTCTTTTATCCGGAGAAATGCCAAGAGCGGAAAAGAAAAATAAACTTAGATTTTATATTATTCTAGGTCTAATTGCTACAATATTTATTTTTATACCTTGTTTTATATTGATGGCTTTTCTAGTAGGAAGTACAACAGTAGGAATCAAAGAAGAAATTATGAATACGACATTATTATCTTTTAATATTGGAAATGGTTTATTATTAGTAATTCAGTTTATTTGTATATTTTCTATGATATTTGGTTTTAATATAATATTAAATACTTTCTATTTTTCGGGAGATATTGAACATGTTTTACCATTACCAATAAAACCAAAAGTGTTAATTTCATCCAAATTTACAGCAGTCCTAATCAGTGAAAGTGTAATGGAATTTTTATTCTTATTAGCTGCTTTTTTAGGATTTTTACTCGTTATAGATAGTAATATATTATCAGTAATAATGAGTATCATTGGTGTTCTAACATTACCAATTTTACCATTAGTATATTGTGGAATTATTGCTATACTTATCATGCGCTTCACAAAAATGATTAGAAATAAAAATAATGGACTAACAATACTATTATTAGCTTTTATTATAATATTAGGAATGATTGGTATTAATTACATAAATAATGACAGTATTACAGAGTTTATTCATTTATTAGCAACCAACCAAGTTAGTTTTATAAAAATTGTGAATTATATATTCCCAACAACTTACTTTTTAACAGATGCAATTACCAACACTAATATTATTTCGTTTATTATTTATATAGCAATTAATATATTAGCATACATAGTATTTATGTTTTTAGCAGATAAATTCTATATCACAGGAGTAAAAAGGATTAACAGTAATGCTAATTTTAATCAAGAAAATATTACAAAAGTATTAGAAAAGGTAAAACAAAAAGATCCTAAAATCACTTATCTAAAAAAAGAATTAAAGTTATTAACTAGAACACCTGCATTTTTTAGTAACTGTATTTTAAGTAATTTATTATGGCCAATTGTAATTATTTTAATATATTTAATTCAAGGGCAAGATAATATTATTGTAGAATTTATAAATGAATATAAAACTCATCAACCTCTTGCTTTATTAGTAGTTTGGATAGCAATATTTGCTATATCAGCAATAATTACAACAGCCAACAGTATAGCATCAAGCTCCATTTCCAGAGAAGGACATCATATTGCTTTTATGAAATTTATTCCTATAAATTATAAAACACAAATCAATATAAAAGCTTTTGTATCAATTTTAATTAGTTTTGGTTTTAATTTTATATATTTAATCATAATTAGTGTTTTACTTCAGGCATCAGCGTTAGATACACTATCATTTATTACAGTATCATTGCTATCTTGTACCTTCTTTACTTATTTAGGAATTTATTTAGATACCATAAATCCAAAGCTAGTATGGGAAGATGAGTTAAACTGTTTACGAGGAAATGAAAATACATTTTTCTCTATGGCAATCTCCATGATTATTGCAATTGTAATTGGAGGAGGAACCTATTATTTAAACAGAGTAATTGATTATCCATTAACCTTATTAAAAGGAATGTTAATTATTATTCTAGTCATGGCAAATATTTTAATTTATTATAAAGTCATGAATAAGGGAATTAAGAATATAAAAGAAATAGAAATATAAAAGTCCATAGGACTTTTTTTTATGAAAAATTATTGTATAGTAATATATTATTTGTTAAAATATAGTAGGTTAGATTAGAGGAGGTTGGATATGGATTTTTTAATACAATCAGTCACTGTATTATTAGAAGGATTTATTTCATTCTTTTCTCCTTGCGTCATTCCTTTATTACCATTATACATGGGCTATTTAGCAGGAAGTGCCAAAGAGAAAACCAAAGATGGAAAAATTATATATAAAAGGAAAATAGTCTTCTTATATACCTTATTCTTTGTATTAGGGGTATCTATGTCATTCTTTATCCTAGGTTTATCATTTACAGCTTTAGGAACATTTTTTAAAGAATACAAACATATTATCGCAATTGTTGGAGCAATCATTATTATTATTTTAGGACTCTTCCAATTGAAAATAATTAACTTTAAATTTTTACAAAAAGAAAAAAAGTTACATATTAATATTAATCCTAATAAAATGAATCCAGCAGTAGCTTTTATTATGGGATTTTTATTTAGTTTTGCCTGGACACCTTGCGTAGGGCCAGCACTATCATCAGTACTAATTATGGCAAGTAGTGCCGAAAGCATGCTAATGGGAAATATATTAGTATTATTCTATACCATAGGTTTTATTGTACCATTCTTAATATTAGGCTTATTTACCGCAGAAGTATTAAACTTTTTAAAGAAAAAACAAAATATTTTAGAAAGAATAGTCCAAATTGGAGGTGTTCTATTATTACTAGTAGGTTGCTATATATTAATTACAAACATAAATGTAGCACAATCTACAAAAGTAGAACAAAACTGTGGAATAGATGAAGAAACTGGTTTGGCTAGTTGCAAAAGTAATATAACACCTAATAAAAAAGCAACATATAAAGTTTCTAAATTTACACTAAAAGACCAAAACAATAAAACACATCAGTGGAAAGATTATAAAGACAAAGTAGTAATACTACATTTTTGGGCAACAGACTGTTCTGCTTGTAAAAAAGAATTAAAAGAGTTAGAAAAATTATATGAACACTATGGAAAAAATAAAAAAGATGTCATTTTATTATCTGTTGTCTCTCCAAAATTAGAGTATAAAAGTACAGAAAAAATAAAAAAAATTGTGAAAAAGAAAAATATATCCTTCCCAGTATTAATGGATGAGACAGGTGAATTTTTCTCAAAATTTGAAATAATTTCTTATCCTAATACATTTATTGTCAAAGATTCTGTTATCAAGTTAACGATACCTGGAGCTAGTACTTATGAAAAATTAACAGAATCTGTGGAGGAAATCAAAAATGATAAATAGAATATCCACAACTTATGTGGATATTTTATTTTTAAGAAAAATAAGGTATAATAAAAATATATAAATCATAGGGTACTAATTTATATAATAGTAATAATCTAATAGATTTAGAGGTGATTTATGAAACAAAAAAAGTTAAGAGTTCTAATTTTGATATTAGTAGGACTTCTATTAATTATAAGCGGATGTGTCTATGCCTTAACTAGACCTCCAAAACTAGATACAACTGGGTACAAAGTAATAGATAATGTAAAAGTAAATGTATATAGTAAAGCAAGAGTAAAAGAATTTATTGAATCCATGAATGGAAAATTAATAACCAATAATAATATAAATACCCAAAAACTCGGTGAACAAGAAGTAAAATTTATTTATGAAAACGAAAACGGTCAAAAGAGAATGGGTATTTTTAACATTGATGTAGTGGATGAAGAAAAACCATTAGTATGGCTTTCTAGTAGTTATTCTACACCAGTAGGAGCAGATATAAATTTTGAAAAGGAAATCTTTTGTGCAGATAACTATGATAGTAATCCGACTTGCAAAGTGGAAGGAACATATGATATTAATACACCAGGATCTTACAAATTAACATATGTAGCGGTAGACAGCAGCAACAATGAAACTAGACTACCATTTACCTTAAATGTTTATGAACCTACACCACCAGAACCTGAAGAAGAAAATGTTCAACCAGAGGAAACATCAGAACAACAAGAAGAAGTTTCTACAGCCTTTCATGAAGTAGTAGAAGAACACAAAGATAAGGATACAGAAATAGGAATAGATGTATCAAAGTGGCAAGGAGACATCAACTTTAAAAAAGTAAAAAAAGCAGGAGCTACATTTGTAATGATTAGAGTAGGTTCTCAACAAGGAGTAAATGGAGAATATATATTAGACCCATACTTTAAAACAAATGTAGAAAATGCTACTAAAAATGGTCTAAAAGTTGGGGTATATTTTTATTCTTATGCTGACAGTAAAGAAGAGTCTAAAAAACAAGCAGACTGGGTATTGAATCAAATAAAAGATTATAATATAACCTTACCAGTTGCTTTTGATTGGGAATGCTACAACAATTTTAATGAAATGGAATTATCAATTTTTGGATTAAATGAAGTAGCAGAAAGCTTTTTAGATACTGTCGAAGATGCTGGATATGCTGGAATGTTATATGGAAGTAAAAATTACTTAAACAGCATTTGGAAATACCATAGTTATGATGTATGGTTAGCTCATTATACAGAAAAAACAGATTATGATTCTCATTATGTAATGTGGCAATTATGCCAAGATGGAAAAATAGACGGTATTGATACAGCGGTAGATATCAATATATTATATAAAAATGATAATAAAAAGTAGTAAAGGAGTAATAATATGATGTGTCCTAATTGTGGAATGAATAATCATATAGGAGTTCAAACTTGTGAATTCTGTGGATATCCATTACCTAAAGAAACAGAAAATTTTAATATGCAGCCCACTATAAAAGCAAATCCTAAAACCGTAAGAATAATAGTAAATGTTATATTAGTAATGTTTACTGGAATCTGGATATTAGTAGGTTTGTTCTTTGCTTTAATAAGTGGCATATCGATAATAACAGAAAATGTAAAAATAATTGGTTATGAATCTACAACTGCAAAGTTAGTAGATTATGATGATTGTGAAATAGATGACGGATCCGAATTGTGTCAAGGAGTATATCAGTTTACAGTAGATGGAAAAACCTATAAAGCAGCACCTAACTTAATAACAAATAAGGAAGCAATTCCAACAACCGATAAAGTTTATTATGATGCAACAAATCCAGAAGAAAATGTAATAAAAACGAATCTATGGACACAATTCATCATTGGCATTGTAATTATAGCCATCGTAATAACAGTTTTTGTCACAGTAAATAAATCAATAAGTAAGAGGTTTAAAAATGAACAAAGTAACCAATAAAGAATTAACAGATCAAGGAATATGTCCTACTTGTTATGATAGAGAACATAACCATATTGTATTTGGGGATAATAGTAATCAAATGTTATATGAGGATGAAGATATAGAATGCTTTCTATGCAACAATCCTAGAGCCATAGGTCATACTATCATATCTTCTAAAAAACATTATAAAGACATGTTAGAACTACCTGATAAGTTATGCAGTAAAATTTATACTTTTGCTAAAAAAGTAATGACAATACTAAAGGAAGAATATCAGGCGGAAAGTATTTACTTATGTACAATGTGTGATGGACCAATGAACCATTTCCATGTTCAGTTAATACCAAGGTATAAAAATGAAAAAAGAGGTTCTAAAAATTTTGTAAAAGAAAGAAAAGAATATGTAGAAGATAAAGAAAAAATAAGAAATATAAGAAATAAACTAAATTGGTCTCCAGTAATAGAACTAAAAAATCTAAAAAGAATAGACAAAATAAATTTAGATAAATATATAAAGTTTAGAGAACAAGTAAAAAATCATATGACTAATCCAGAATGGTTAGGAGATTTTGAAAAAGAAGATCTAAAGCAATTGTTGGAAAATGGATCAAAGATATGGATATACTATTTAAATGAAACACCAATATGTTCAATGATGAGTTTACCTGCAGAAAAAGACTTTATAAAGAGTTTGGATTTAGAATATGATGCGCGTTTGGTAGTGGATTATGGACCAATGTTTGTAAACTATGACTATATAGGTAACCATTTACAATATCAAATGCTACAAGAACTAGATAAATTATCAAAAGAACAAGGATATCAATATGCTATCACAACAGTGCATCCTGATAATGTATACTCTAGTAATAATCTAAAACTTGATAAGTTTCATTGCTTTAGAACAAAAAAATTTTCAAGAGGAATAAGAGAAGTATATATAAAAAAATTATAGTAATAAAAAGGAGAAAATATGAAAAAATATATAATTGGAATTATAATAATATCTGCTATAATGATGACAGGATGTACTAGTAAAAATATGAAAATATTAGAGGGAACCTGGGTAGCTGATCCTAAAAATCAATCTGTAGTCATGGTAGATGAAAATACGACTAGAGGTGGAAAAGAAAATTACTATTTAACATTCAATAAAGATGAATCGTTTACTTTGAAATTGGAAGAAGAAACAATAAAAGGTACATTTACAGTAAATGAGAAAGGGAAAATAACTTTAAAAGATGAAGATGATGTAATGATAGAAAGATGTCAATTGATGGGTGAGGCACAACTTCATTGTGATAATTATGCATCTTCATATACAAAAGAAAAATAGTGGAATACCCACTTTTTTTGTGACATAAAAAGTTCATTTTACATAACCTAATATAGAGGTGAAGAAGATGAATGAAAGAAAAATTACAGGAGTAGTTGTAGATAGTGGACATGGAGGCAGTGACCCAGGAGCCATAAGTGGAAGTTTAAAAGAAAAAGATTTAACCTTAAAAGCAGCAAACTACATGACAAGAAGATTACAAGAATTAGGAATACCCGTAGTAAGTATAAAAACAACAGATGAAGATATTTCAAGAACAGAAAGACTAAGAAGAGCGAATGAAGCATTTAATGGAGATCCTAATGCCATATTAATTTCTAATCACATAAACTCTGGTGGTGGAGAAGGTGCCGAAATTATCTATGGATTAAGAAATGATGATACTTTAGCTAGTATGGCATTGGAAAACATAGGTGATGCTGGACAAAAAAAGCGAAAAATATATCAAAGAAGGTTACCAGAAAATCCTAGTAAAGATTATTACTACATTATAAGGGAAACAGCTCCAATGCAATCATTACTAGTAGAATATGGTTTTATTGATAATGCACAAGATCAACAGAAATTACAAAATAACTTAGAGGATTATGTAGAAGGAGTAGTAAAAGCTATTGCTGACTATGGTGGCTATAATTATTTACCACCTGATATCTCTAGTAGTCAAGATACCTATATGGTTCAAAAGGGAGATACGCTATCTAAAATAGCCAATCAATTTAACACAACAGTAGAAGAGTTAAAAAAATTAAATAATTTGACATCTGATCTAATTCAAATAGGACAGATTCTTTTTATCCCAGTAACAAGTATTTCTCCAACCGAAACCTATACTGTAAAAAAAGGAGACACTTTATATAGTATTTCACAACGGTATGGTGTAACAGTAGAAGAACTAAAATTAACTAATAATTTGACAAATAATAATTTATATATTGGTCAAGAATTAAAGGTACCAACCAAAGAAATTAATGAAGACTATGAAATATATACAGTAGTAAAAGGAGATAGCTTATGGTTAATATCACAAAAATATAATGTTCCAGTAGACGACTTAATAGAAATTAATAATTTAGAAACGGTAAATTTACAAATAGGAGATAAACTAAAGATACCAAAAAATAGTACAGAAACCACGTATATTGTAAAAAAGGGTGATAGTCTATGGTCAATTGCCAAAGATAATAATATCTCTGTAGAAGAGTTAAAAATGGCCAATAATCTAACATCTAATTTATTATCAATAGGCCAAAAACTAATTATCCCATAAAAAAATTGCTATAAAAGCAATTTTTTTAGTCTAAATTAAGTTTTTTATGAAAAGTTCTAACAGTAACAAAATAATAAACAATGATAAATATTACAGAAATAACTAATGCATAAGTAAGAAATCCATTTACAAGACCAAAATCTAATACATTACTATTTTCAATATATTGCTGATAATTAGAATCAAGTAACATAAAAGGTACTAATAATACTACTGTAAGAATCTGCGTAACGTTATATAAAACAATACCATAAATAACAGAAAATGCAACTTTGCTATTATGCTTTTGACCTAAGGCAATAGATGCATATATCATAACTTGATTTAAAATAACGCTTATCACAATAGACAATAATAACAAAATTAGAAATACAGTATTAGACTGTCTAATTACTTCCCAGACCATATGTAATACTTTAGAATCAAATAATAATCCATATCCCCATACAAAAACTAATAGAACAATCACAATAGCAGATAGAATCAAATAAGTACAAGAACTAATTAATTTAGAAAGAACTAAAGCATTTTTAGAAACAGGTAAAGTATGCATCAAATACCCTTCATCCTTAACTAAATTTTTATAAAACTTCAATATAGTAAATATAAAAGTAACAATAGGAATAGCTATTAAAACAATAATAAAAATAAAAGTGAAAATACCAGCAGGTACAGACAAGATTGAAAATTTGTCTGCTAACATTGTAATTCCTCTTGTTATAATAGCGATAATAAATGAAATTCCAAAAATAGGAAGTAAAGTTTTTGATAAAGATTTAAAGTCATATTTTAAAAGTTTTGCTAACATTTAAATTCCTCCCTAAACAATTTATCAATTGTTTTTTTCTTTTTCTTTCGAATGGTATCAGCATCTTCATTTAATACAATTTTTCCTTGATTAATAAAAATAACTTGATCTAATATTTTTTCAATATCAGATATAAGATGAGTAGAAATAATAATAGAAGCACCTTCGTGAAAGTTTGTAAGAATGGTATCCAAAATATAATCACGACTAGCTGGATCAACACCACCAATAGGTTCATCTAAAATGTACAAATCAGCTTTTCTACTCATAACCATAACTAGCTGCACTTTTTCTTTCATACCTTTAGACATATTTTTTAACTTATCTTGAGTATTAATTTTTAATTTAGTTAATAATTCCAAAGCTTGACTCTCATCAAAATCTTGATAAAAATCTTTAAAAAATTGAAGCAATTCTGAAACTTTCATATTCATATCCAAATAAGTTCTTTCAGGTAAATAAGAAATAACTTTTTTACTTTCTATACCAGGTTTATTTCCATGAATAAAAATTTCTCCATCACTTGGTTGCAACAAGCCATTAATAATTTTAATCATGGTAGTTTTACCACTACCATTAGGACCTAATAGACCATATATTTTTCCCTTTTCAAATTTAATGTTTATATTATCTAATGCAATTTTTGGTCCAAATTTTTTTGAAACATTTTTAAATTCAACTAAATTCATGATTCATTTTTCCTTTCTTCTAATAATTGAATAACTTCTTGTTTCCCTATATTTAAGTTGCTCATATCATAAATAAATTGATCGATTTTTTCATATGCTAATTCTTTCTTTATTTGATGAATGACATTTTGATCTGTAGTAACAAATTTACCAGATGTTCTCTTCGTGAAAATAAGATGATCATTTTCTAATTCTGTAAGAGAACGCTGAATAGTATTAGGGTTTACATGAATCATAGAAGATAATTCTCGTACAGAAGGTAATTTATCACCAGGTTTAAATCTTCCAGTAATAATTTCAACTTTTATTTTCTCAACCAACTGTTTATAGATAGGTTTATCATCATCAAATTCGAAATCCATAAAAGCCTCCTTTGTATCAATTAATTAATACAGTTATACAATACAGAAGAAATATTGTCAATAAAAAACTGCTAAAAATTTAGCAGTTTATTTATAGGGATTCATCTCTTCAATTTTAGATTTTAATTTATGTAATTGTTCAATCTTATTAGAAGAATATCCTTCAAGGTCAATATCAGCATCAGAAATAATATGATAATCATCTGCTGTCATAGCATCTGGACCTCGATTTTCTAAAAATAAATAAATAACAATAAAGTCTAACCAACGAAAAGCTTTTGCTTTATTAAATTTAGGATGATTTTTATCATGAATAGCCAATCGTTTTAATCTAGCTTTTTTAGCCAAAGACCAATCATCTTTACCTGTATCAATATAAGAATAAGGTTCATCTGCATTAGCAAAAAATGCCATAGTCCAAGAACGAATTAAAGAGTCATAATCATTACCAGGCTCAATCTTAGAAATAAAATCAGTTTCTATTTCTTCATCTCCTGTAATAAGACTAGAAAAAGTAATATTTAATTGTAAATGTTTATCATTCTCTGATTTATAAATATCCTTCAATAATTGAATATTTGGTTTAGAAATTCTACCAATATAATAGATTAAATTTTCTTTTAGATAAAACAATTTTTGATCAGATAAACTTTTCAACTCATCAGTAGGATGGAAATAACAATGATATAAAATATCTTCCAATCTTTTAGCAATCTTTTCTTGCTCCGGTTTAGATAATTTGGCAATTTTTTCTCTGACAAGATCGGTAATTTCATTATTGTTAGGTTGGTTTCCAAGTACTCGAATAACTTCTTCATCACTGTTTAACATAGCAGTAACAATTCCATCAACATCTATCATAACAATCCTTCTTTCTTAGAAGAAGTATAACACAAAATAAAAAAGATAACACCAATATGTTATCCTTTTATGCAGCTTTTTTTCTAGCAAACCAGATTCCAAATCCAACACCTGCTACTACTAGTACAATAGCAATAACAGCAGCAATGTCACCAGCTATACTTTCTTCTGCATCTTGATTGCCAGAATTTTTATAAACAGCATCTACGTAATCCATAACATCATAACGTTCATCAGGGTCTGTTTTATACTCTGATTCAATCTTTTCAATTATTTCATTATCATAAGAAGACATATATCCGTCCCATGATTGATTACCAATAACAATATATGGAACACCGTCACCATCTTCCTTACGAATATCAGCAACTTGACTCATTAATTCAGCATTATCTTCATCATACCAAACTTCATAAGAAACTAAATTAAATTGATCACCATACTCATCTTCAATACTATCAAAGAATTCTTCTGCTTCTGCACAGTGTGGACAACCATCACCGTGGAAGAAATAAACATTAACTGGTTCATTTTTATCAGCAGCAAAAACACCAGTTGGTATTAAAAGAATTCCAATTAATAACACAAATAAGAATTTAAATTTTCTCATCATCCTCTACCTCCTCTATAAATATAGCATAATTTGTAAATTAATACCACGAAAAAGAAAAAATAGTATAAAAAAAGAAAAAATTTCATCTGATTTTCACAAACTATTTTTCTTCTTTTTCCTTTAACTTTTTCAATTTTTCTTCTGCTTCTTCCAGAGGAATATATAATTTACATTTACAAATTCCATCACGGATAAATTCATCACAAGGGCACAATGTCGTATCATCTACATTAACACGACAAGGACAATGTCCATCTTTTTTTTCAAGCCCTTCGATAATAGCAGAAACATATTTCTTATCTGGATTAATTCTATAATTTTTCATAAAACCTCCTAAATTAAATTACTTATATCTAATAATATTATATCTTAGAACAGTCAAAATTTGGAATAAAACTTTCGCTTTGTGTGCCACCTTCTTGAATAAAAGCATATTCTACTCCTAAATCCAAAGCATAATCTATAACTTCTTGATATTCATTATCTGTAAGTTGGCGATTTAAATTATCAAATTTTTCAAAATGACGAAGTGGGGTATATTGGTTCATCAAACTAATAATAATAGAATCTCTATAAGTGTCATATAAATATTGAACCAACTTTTTTGCATCCTCAACATGGCCAGGTAAAATCAAAATTCTAACAATAACACCTTTAGTCATCAAATTATTTTTAATTTGAAAAGGACCTACCTGTTTAACCATTTCAGAAATAGCTAAACTAGCATAATGAAAATAATCATGGCAATGAGAATATTGATTAGCTAACTGATTATCAAAGTATTTTAAATCGGCCAAATAAATATCTACAGTTTTATCTAACATTTGAATAGTTTCTACATTTTCATAACTACTTGTATTATAAACAACCGGTATTTTCAACTTGTCACCTTTGATTTTTTGAATAGAAGATACAATTTGTGGAACATAATGAGTAGGAGTAACCAAATTAATATTATTGGCTCCTTTTTTTTGCAATTCTAAACAAAGTTCACTCAATCTTTCTTCTGATATCTCTTTTCCATATCCACCACTACTAATTTTATAATTCTGACAAAAGATACACTTTAAATTGCAATATGAAAAGAAAATAGTACCACTACCAGCATCACCGGAAATAATAGGCTCTTCCCACATATGCAAACCATAGTGAGCAACTTTAATTTTATCATTTGCACCACAAACACCAACAGATTGATATCGATTGACATGACAGTTTCTAGGACACAAAGTACAAGATTCTAATACATTCATATAATCGCCTCATAAATATCATAGCATAAAATAAAAAATTGCAAAATAATGAATAATAATATATAATATAGCGGAAAAAGGGGGATTCATAAATATGAATTTAAATATTGATAAAAAAGCACTAGAAGATAAATTAAAGAAGACCTTAAAAGAAATAAAGGAAAATGACGGATTTTTATATTCTTATTTAGATAAAATATATTTAACAATAAAAAACACTATAACTCCAACGTCTAATCATGAGGTTTCAGGAGTATTACCTTATCAGTCTGTAGAAGATAGCATATATTTAGTAGGAGAATTTTTAGAAAAATGTACCCCGGAGTATAAAGCTAAAATTATTGAAGACTATAGGAGAGGAAAAATTATTATTCATCCCTCACTAGAAAATTATACGCAATGTAATGCTAAAACAAAAGATTATAAAATGTTTATTAGAAGAACTGATACTTTAGCTCAATCTGTATATCTAGTGCATGAAAATATGCATACTAAAAATATTAATGACTACGTCATGAGATTGGCACTGGGAGAAACTGTATCGATAGCAGGAGAACTAATGTTTATTGATTATTTAAGGAAAAAACAAAATAGACAATATAACGAATATAACTTGAATTTTCTTGTACAAGAAAGAGGAAAGATATATAAAGACAATTTGCTATTTTTAAAATTAACACTTCCTTTACTTATTAGTATAAAAGATACAGGAGAAATTGATAACTCATTTTTAGATATGGCAATAGAAGGTTCCGAATTAACTTCTCAACAAGCAGAAACAACATTAAATAGATATATTAAAGATCCAAAAAGTCATTGGAGTGTATATCGGCATACATTAGGCTATATTTTAGCTAAATCCTTTGTAGATCAACATCAAAATCCAGCAGATTTAAAAACATTGAACGATTTATTAAGAGATGCAAAATTTACAGAATTCCAACAAATGGCTATTGGCCCAGAAAGCATAGTAACGGTTGGAAGACATGTAACAAAAGATGAGTTTTCGTACCATGATACACCACATGTAAAAATATTAAAGTAATAACCATAAACCTCCTAACATATAATTAGCTAGGAGGATTTTATTTTTATGCTTAACGGACTAACGGAAAAAGAAGTAATAGAACAAAGACGAAAGTACGGAAGTAATCAAATCACACAAGCAAAACAAAAAAGCATGTTAAAACTATTTTTAGAATCATTAGGAGACCCCATCATAAAAATATTAATGATTGCCCTGGGAATAAAAACAATGTTTTTATTTCATGAATTTGACTGGTTTGAAACCTTAGGAATATTAATCGCAATATTAATTGCCTCCTTAATTTCAACCATCTCTGAATATGGAAGTGAAGAAGCTTTTAAAAAACTTCAACAAACTTCATCAAAATTAAAATGTAAAGTAAAAAGAAATAATGACATAAAAGAGATTCCTATCGACGACGTAGTAGTAAAGGACTTAATTTTCCTCCAAACAGGAGATAAAATACCAGCCGATGGTATTATAAAAAAAGGCTCCGTCTTAGTAGACGAATCCAGTATGAATGGTGAGACAAAAGAAAAAGAAAAAAAGATTGGCGAAAAGCTATACAGAGGAACCGTAATATATGCAGAAGAAGCATATATGGAAGTAACAGAAGTAGGAGATCAGACATTCTATGGAAAAATGAGCCAAGAACTACAAGAAGAAGGACAGGATAGTCCATTAAAAATCAGATTACGAGAATTAGCGAAGTTTATAAGTAAAATAGGGTATGTAAGTGCTATATTAGTTGCGATTTCATATTTATTTACTGAAATAGTAGTAGCTAATTCTTTTAATTGGGAAAAAATAGTAAATACATTAACCAATTTCCCAACAATAATAAATATGTTAATTTATGCCTTAACTCTTAGTGTAACAATTATCGTAGTAGCCGTACCAGAGGGACTACCTATGATGATTACATTAGTATTATCTTCAAATATGAAAAAAATGTTAAAAGATAATGTTTTAGTAAGAAAAATGGTAGGAATAGAAACAGCAGGAAGTTTAAATATTTTGTTTACTGACAAAACGGGTACATTGACAAAAGGAAATTTAAAAGTAATAGAATTTACAGATGGAAATTTAAATAATTACAATTCAAAAAATGAAATAAAAAAACATCATTTTTTGTATGAACATGTAAAAAATAATTGTATATATAATAATGGAAGCACATTAGGTCAGAATAATCACCCAGTAGGAGGAAATACAACAGATAGAGCAATTCTAAGTTTTATAAATGAAGAAAAAGTTTATAAGAGAATAAAAGTAATACCATTTAATAGCAAAACAAAACTATCACAAGCAACCATCAATATCGGAAAAGAAATAAACTATATCAAAGGCGCACCAGAAAAATTACTTCCTTGTTGTAATATGTATGTAACACCTTCCGGTAAAAAAGAAATGATTACAGATAAACAGAAAATAGAAAACGATATCAAACAAAAAGCACTACAAGGAAAAAGAGCAATTTTATTAGCATATAATGATAACTATTTATTAGAAAAGTTAGATAGATTAACTTTAATTGGCATTTTATATATAAAAGATGAAGTAAGAGAAGAAGCAAAAGAAAGCATCGCTATTGTAAAAAATGCTGGTATTCAAACGGTGATGATAACAGGAGATAATAAATCAACAGCAACAAGTATTGCTAAAGAAGTAGGACTAGTAACAAATAAGACGGATATTATTTTAACCAGTAAAGAACTATCAAATTTGTCTGATGACAAAGTAAAAGAAATCATGCCAAATTTAAGAGTGGTAGCTAGAAGTATGCCACAAGATAAAAGTAGGTTAGTAAGATTAGCTGAAGAAGAAAACTTAGTAGTAGGTATGACTGGTGATGGAGTGAATGACGCACCGGCCTTAAAAAAAGCAGATGTTGGGTTTGCTATGGGAAGTGGAACAGAAGTAGCAAAAGAAGCAAGTGATATTGTAATACTAGATGATAACTTCTTATCAATCACAAAAGCTATTCTATATGGAAGAACTATATTTAAAAGTATAAGAAAATTTATTATTTTCCAACTAACAATTAATTTGTGCGCTGTAAGTTTATCTATTATAGGACCATTTATAGGAGTAAATACACCAGTGACAGTAATTCAAATGCTATGGATAAATATGATTATGGATACCCTTGCAGGAATTGCTTTCTCTTATGAGGCTCCATTAGAATCCTATATGAAAGAAAAACCAAAACCAAAAAATGAAAAGATAATGAACTCATATATGTATAGTGAAATTATTTTTACGGGAATATACTCATCTTTACTATGCATCCTATTCCTAAAGCATCCGTTTTTAAATCATTTGTACAGGCAAGATCCATCTAATAAATATATTATGACAGCTTTTTTTGCTCTGTTTATTTTTATTGGAATATTTAATTGTTTTAATGCTAGAACACCTAGATTAAACTTATTTTCTAATTTAAGTAGAAATAAAGTATTTATCTTTATCATAGGCTTTATTATCATAGTACAATTATATTTAATTTACTATGGTGGAAAACTATTTAGATCCTATGGATTATTACCAAAAGAATTATTAATAACAATCTTATTAGCATCTACTGTTGTACCAGTAGATTGGTTAAGAAAATTAATTACCAAAAGAAAACGAATTGTATAAAGGAGAAAATATGAATAAAATTGATTTGCAGTTTCAAGAGTTAGTATCCGAAATTAGTAGAAAAACAAAATCAGAAGTTTTCCAAACAATAAAAGAAAATTATCAACGACAACAACCAGAAATAAAAATAGCTTTAGAAGGATATTATCAAACTTTTCCTTACTGGGGAAAATTAAAAGAACAAAGTGGAGAGTATGAATCACTTTATTTAAGAGCAAATTCTTTAAAGGAACATATAGAGGACTATAATTGGCTATACCATAAATTAAAAGATTATAGATCAAAAAAACTATTATATGGAATATTAAATAACTGGTATAACTTCGATATGGAGACAGACAAAAGAGCAATTGAAAAAAATTATGATCAGTATTGGGATCTAGATATTATAAATCCAACCCCAGAAGAAGTAATAGTAGATATAGGAGCTTATATAGGAGATAGTGTTTTGTCTTATATAGATAATTATGGCATTAACAATTATAAAAAAATATATGCATACGAAATAACACCTGAAAGTATGGAAATTCTAAAAAATAATACCAGATACTATCCAAATATAGTAATTAGGAAAAAAGCGGTATTAGATATCCCTAAAAAAGTTTTTTTAAATATAAGTGCAGAATCGACATCTGCAAATCAAATAACAGATACAGGAGAAGAAATCATTGAAGCTGTAAATATAGATAAGGATATAGAAGAAAATGTTAGTTTAATAAAAATGGATATTGAAGGTTCAGAAACTAAAGCATTAATTGGTTGTCAAAATCATATAAAAAAGGAAAGTCCCAAGCTATTAATATCAGTCTATCATAATTATGAAGACTTATGGAAAATACCAAGAATGATAGAAGACTTAAATAATAAATATGATTTTTATTTAAGATGTTATGGTACTGAAATATTTCCGACTGAAATCATATTATATGCGGTTGCTAAAGAAAGATAAAAGAAAAAGTGGTTTACTTATTTACAAGTAAAACCACTTTTTTCAGCTTGCTCTTTTACACTATCGTAAGTTCCTTCGGCATCAGCAAGACCATTTAAATTATAAGTTTTTAAATCGTCATCTTTAGCTTTAGTAACGTCTACATCAATAACTATTTTATAAGAATGATCATCAGCATTATTTTCTTTTGTTATTTTGATTCCATCTTTTTTTGAATCTGGAAATTGTTGATCTAAAAGATCTGCAAAAGTACTCCAATTATTTTTGATAGTACTACTAGTTGCTTTACTATCAACAGTTAAAGTAACATTAGTAACTTTATTACCATTAAAAGTAATATCAGCAACCTGATCCATAGTTAATCCACTTTGTTCTTGTGTTATAGAACAAGATAATACTTTCTTTCCACATCCACTTAAAAATAAGCAAGCTACAAATATAGATACTATACCCAATAATTTTAATTTTTTCATGCCCATACTCCTTTCTAATTTCAGTATACTTTATTTTTTAAGAAAAATAAAGTATTATTTGAATTGAATGCTTTGAAAAATTTGGTTATAGGTATTAATAAATTCTTGATTCCATTCATTACCCACATCTTCGCCTCTAAAATTATATACATAGCCATCTTTTTCAATCATAGCTAAAATATAATAATTAGGACCAATAAACGCTTCTAATAAAGCAGGGTTTACATCACCTATCATAGTTGTTCCAATCCTAGGGGCATAAGTAACGTGAGAATTTGTAGTTGTATCCGAAGAATCTTCTTTGTTCTGAGAAGAAACATCAGATACTGAGTTTTCAGCGCTAGGAACAGAAACACTTTTCTCGGGAATAACTGATGATGTATTATCAGCATTATTAACACTTTTTTGTGGTATTTGTTTTGGTTGAACTGGAATGTTGGTAGAATATAAATTAGCCAAATCGCTTACGTTCTGATCAAAAGTCTTTTCATCTTTATTCTGTAAATTGCTATTATCATTCATAAAAAAATCTCCTAACTATTTTTCCAAAATATGAGCCAAAGAAACTTCCAAAATAGAATTGATATGATCATCATCAAGGGAATAATATATATTTTTACCCTCACGTCTAACTTTGACTAATTTAGCATTTCTTAAAGACTTTAACTGATGACTGACGGCAGAAATAGACATATTAAGTAAATAAGATAAATCACTAACACAAAGTTCACCATATTCTAATACCATTAGTAATTGTAAACGCGTACTGTCACCCATAATCTTAAAAAAGTCAGACAAATCGGTAATAGTATTATAAGAATTCATCTTCTTTTGGATTTCTTTAACTAAATTTTCATCATGAATAGTTATATCTGAAATTGTTTCCAAAAGTATCACCTCAATGTTATTATAAAACATCAAAAAAAAATAAGCAAACAACAAAAAAAGTATTGACATTTGAATGGTTGTTCAAATATAATATAGGTATAAACATTTGAATGACTATTCAAATGAAAAAGGAGGAACATATGAAAAAAGTTTTTAAATTAGAAGATTTAGATTGTGCAGCATGTGCTGCAAAAATGGAAGATGCTATTAGAAAAGTAGAAGGTGTACAAGATGTAAGTGTCAATTTTATGACACAAAAGTTAAAATTAGAACTAGAAGAAGAAAATTATGATACAATCATGAAAGAAATAAAGAAAGTTTGCAAAAAGGTAGAACCAGATTGCACTATTTTAGATAAATAGGTGAAAATATGACAAAGAAAGAAAAAAAGGATTTAATAAAAATTGTAATTACTATTATTTTACTAATAACAATTGCTATATTACCTGTAGTAGATTGGATAAAACTTATTCTGTATATAGTAGCATATTTAATCGTGGGTTATAAGGTAATATCTAAAGCAATTAGAAATATTTTTTCAGGTCAAGTATTTGATGAGAATTTTCTAATGAGTATTGCAACAATAGGAGCATTCGCAACAGGAGAATATTTAGAGGCAGTATTAGTAATGCTTCTATATCAAATCGGAGAGTTATTCCAGTCTTATGCTGTTGGAAAATCTAGGAAATCAATAACAGATTTAATGGATATCAGACCGGATTATGCTAATGTTGAAAAGAATGGAATATTGGAAAAAGTAGATCCCGAAGAAGTTAGTATAGGAGACCAAATAATTGTAAAGCCAGGAGAAAAAATCCCACTAGATGGTATTGTGGAAAAAGGAGAATCTATGTTAGATACTTCTGCTTTAACAGGAGAATCTGTTCCAAGAAAAGCTATGAAAGGCGATACTGTACTAAGTGGATGTATTAATAAAAATGGTATTTTAACAGTTAAAGTCACAAAAGAATTTGGAGAGTCTACTGCTTCCAAAATATTAGATTTGGTAGAAAATGCCAGTAATAAAAAAGCAAAAGCAGAAAACTTCATTACAAAATTTGCAAAATACTATACACCAATTGTAGTAATCTTAGCACTTTGTCTAGCTTTTCTTCCACCTTTATTTATAAAAGATTTAACAATTCTAGAATGTGTAAAAAGAGCAATGACTTTTCTAGTAATTTCGTGTCCATGCGCACTAGTAATTTCAGTACCTCTTGGATTCTTTGGGGGAATAGGAGGAGCATCACGTCAAGGTATTTTGATTAAAGGAAGTAACTACTTAGAAACTCTAGCCAATACCAAAACAATTGTTTTTGATAAAACAGGAACTCTTACAGAAGGAAAATTCCAAGTAGTAGAAATTAATGCTACAGACAAAGAAAAAGTAATGGAAATAGCTTCTTTAGCAGAATCATATTCATCTCATCCAATTGCTATAGCAATTCGTGAAAAAGGCCCTAAAAAATTAGATCAGAAGAGAATAAAAGACTTAAAAGAACTTGCTGGAAAAGGAATTAGTGCAAAAATTGATAAAAAACAAATTTATGTTGGAAATGATAAGTTATTAAAAGAGAATAATATAGAATATCCAAAAACAGATAAAGTAGGAACAATTATCTATGTAGCAGAAGAAAAGGAATGCTTAGGATATATAGTCATTTCTGATAAGAAGAAAGAAAATGCTAATTCAACTATACAAGAATTAAAAGAAAAAAATCATATCAAAAATACAGTTATGTTAACTGGTGATAAAAAAGAAATTGCTGATTATATTGCAAAAGAAATTAAAATAGATACTGTATATTCAGAATTACTTCCACAAGATAAAGTAGATAAATTAGAAATGATTTTAAAAGATCAAGAAGGAAATGATAAAGTGGCTTTTGTAGGAGATGGCATCAATGATGCTCCAGTATTAACAAGGGCAGATATTGGTATAGCCATGGGAGCTTTAGGAAGTGATGCAGCAATAGAAGCAGCAGATGTAGTAATCATGGATGACGATATTTCCAAAATAAGTAATGCAATTTCTTTATCACAAAGAACCATTCGAATAGTAAAACAAAATATTTATTTTGCTATCGGTGTAAAAGTATTTGTCTTATTACTTGGAGCATTTGGTGTTGCAAATATGATGGAAGCAGTATTTGCAGATGTAGGAGTATCAGTAATTGCAATACTAAATTCTATGAGGGCATTAAAAATTTCTAAAAGAAAACAGTAAGAATAAATAACTTATTACATAAAGAAAGAAGATGAAATAAATTCATCTTCTTTTTAATATAATATTAGAAATAAATCTTGGATAAATACGGAATAAGTTAATAAAGATACTTTCCCACCATAAATCAGAGATAATATCCTCCCTACTCGAAAAAAAGTCATGTCTTAGCAAAAAACGTTGCCTAATACTAAAACATTTTAATAAGGGTAAATCAGAAAACTCTAAAGGTCTAGTCTTTTTTTGGGCTGAAACGCAATAAAACATCTTACAAGTAAAATTACTAGTGGAGCATCCATCGTTTTTGAAATGTTTACATAATCTACAACAACCATTTTTATATTTCATTTTTCTTCTTTGAACAAAGCATCTATCATGTTGAAAATCACACAAATTTTTATCTTGATAATAAGTATCTATTTGTTTACATAATGTATCATAAATATAAGTAATACGTTTTCTTCTATTTTTTATATTTAAGGCTTTGACAATACAATCAATAGGAAGATAACTATCTTGACTTTTAAAGTGAATAAATCTTCCTAAAATAGAACGATAAAAGAACATATACTTCTCTAACTTTTTCAAATCATGAATGGATTGAATAGAAAGCGTAATTTCCATAATAACCACCTATAAACATTATAAAAAAAGAAATGTTAGATGTAAATATTAGAATTAGAAAGATAAAATTACAAAAAAAAGAGAAAATAATAATTTGCATAAATTAAAAAAGAATCATATGATAATCGCATGCAAATAGGAAATTATATTTTAGATCAACAACAAGAAAAAGTTATTCTGGATGAATCAAAATACTTGTTAGTAACTGCCGGAGCAGGAAGTGGAAAAACACTAACCATTTTAGGAAAAATATATGATTTAATAAATAATAAAAATTATAATCCAAAAGACATTTTATGTATTTCTTTTACTAATGCCGCAGCAACAAATTTAAAAGAAAAAATCAAAAAAGAATTAAATTTAGAAGTTACAGTCTATACCTTTCATAAACTAGGATTAGAATTATTAAAACAAAGTAATTATCAATATGAAATAGCAGACGCTAACTTATTAGAAATGATAACAGAACAATTTTTTCGAGAAGAGATTGAAAAGTCCGAATTTATAAAGAAAAGACTATGTCACTATTTTTATCAAAGTACTAGAAACTATCCCAAAATAAAAGAAGAAAAGAAAACAGAATTAAAAAAGTTAGAAAAACTAATAATAACATTAATAAAACTAATAAAGTGTAATAATTATCAATTATCCGACTTTACTATGTTCTTAAAGAGAATAAAACAAACAATCAATTTCTTCACATATCAAAGAGAAAAAACAATTTTAATAATAACAATAAACATATATTTAAAATATGAAAAATATTTAAAAGAAAATCAAGAAATAGACTTTGATGATATGTTATTAAAAGCAACAGAAATAGTCAGGAACAACAATTTATCATTATCATGGAAATATATCATTATTGATGAATATCAAGACACTTCCTATATAAGATTTTTATTAATAAAAGAAATAATAAATAAAGTAAATAGTAATTTAATGGTAGTAGGAGATGATTTCCAATCAATCTATAAGTTTACAGGTTGCGATCTTTCTTTATTTACTAATTTTACCAATTATTTTCCCAATGCCACTATCTTAAAATTAGAAAGGACTTATAGAAATAGTCAAGAATTAATAAAAATAGCAGGTACTTTTGTAATGAAAAACAAAAAACAAATAAAAAAAGATTTATACTCTGAAAAACATTTAAAAGATCCAATAAGAATAGTAAGATATAAAAATATAAAGGACAAGTTCCTTTCTTTAATAAAAAAAATACCACCTAATAAAAAGATATTAGTACTAGGTAGAAATAATAGAGATAGTAATTTATTACTATCAAATATAGTGACTCAAAAAGAAAATAAAATAATTATAAAAGATTATGAAAATATAGATATCACGTATATGACTGTACATAAGTCAAAGGGATTAGAAAGTGATATTGTAATTGTTATAAATTTGACAGATCAACAAAATGGTTTCCCAAATCAAATAAAAGATGAACGAATAACAAGAATAGTAGTAAAGAACAAAGAAAAGTATTTGTATAGTGAAGAAAGAAGACTTTTCTATGTAGCATTGACTAGAACTAAAAATGAGGTATATTTATTAGTCCCACAAAAAAGCCCTTCTATATTTATAGAAGAGCTAGAATACATAATGAATTATTTAGAAAAAGAAAATAATTTTTTTAGATCATCAGGCGTATTTAATAGAAAATCATAAGTAATTGTATCATCACAATTATCCCAACTAGCATAGGCAAATAAAACACCAGCAGACTTTGCTGTAAGCATATCAACCTTGCTATCTCCTACATATACAGTCTCTTTAGGATCTAACTGAAATTTATTCAAAATAGTAAGAATGGATTCTGGATTAGGTTTGGGTTGCTTTACTAAATCAGAAGTAATAACACTACTAAAGATATGTAATATCTTCATAAGATCACCAATTTCTTCTAATTCTTCATAAGTTCTAGAGGTAACAATCCCTAAAAATAGGTCTCTTTCAGATAAAAGAGTTAACATTTCTGGAATGCCGGGAAACATAGTGACTGGTTGTTTTTTCAATAATTCTCCCCAATAATAATTGATTTTCTTTAAAGTATCTTGTTCATGAATACTAAGGGTTTGAAAAAACTCATCAGTAGTAAGAACTGTTAATTGGTTCATAACTTCATTGCTATAGTGCTTCCCGGTGGCAAGATAAAGTGCTTCATTTAAAGTTGAAAGTTCAGGACCATAACTATCCACTAATGTTCGGTCTACATCAAAAATAATATTTCTCATAACTTCTCCTTAACATCTAAAAGATTAACTTTCTTTTTCATCATCAATAGTAGTATTAGTTTCTGTATCACTATCATCCGCAGTTTCAACACTATTATCATCTAAATCGGATGAAGTTTGTTTGGCAATAGAAATAGTTAGCGTGATACTTTCAGTATTTTCAATTTCTTTTCCAGGACGAACACTTTGCTTTAAAATAGTATTCTCATCCTCATCAGATTCTTCATAGACAAGCTGATAAGAAATTCCTGCTTTATTTAAAGAGTTAAGAGCATCATCTAATTGCATTCCTCGTACATCAGGAACTTTAACATGTGTATCCAAAATTCCAACAGTCAAAGTAATAACTGCATTTTCATGAGTTTTACTACTAGCTCGTTTGCTTTGTTTAAGAACAATACCAACTTCCTCTTGATCAGTAGTAAGTTCTGTCTTTTGTTGATAACTTAATTTTGAATTGCTTAAAATAGAAGTTGCTTCTTCATAAGAATAACCAACAACATCAGGAACTTCAATATTATTTTCTTGATAATAATGATAACCAAGAACTCCTAAGGCTCCAGCTAAAGTAATAACAATAACTAATAAAATAAATACTAAAAACTTAGAGAAGAAACTAGATTTTTGTTTTTCTTTAGGAGCTTTCTTTCTTTTTACTTCAGTTTTATATTTTGTTTTTACTTTTTGCTTTACCTTTTTTTGCTTTTTTACCTTACTTTTATCATTATTTTTCTTTTTATTAGTTTGTTCATCATCTTCATCAAAACGAGTTGCACATTTTTTACAAAAAATAGCATCATCTTCATTTTCAGTATAACAATGAGGACATATTTTCATCAAATCACCTCTACTACTATTATACATCAACAGAAAAAAGTTTTAAATACTAATACAATATGAAAAAAATATGATACAATAAAAATAATAGGAGGATTGGCTATGAACGATACAGAGAGAATGGTAGATGCTTTAATACAAAGAGCTAAAGTAGCACAACAAGAATACAACAAATTAACACAAGAAGATGTAGATAGAATAGTAAAACAAATGGCAA
>ENA-ORPF01000079-ORPF01000079.1-human-gut-metagenome-genome-assembly--contig:-NODE-79-length-92397-cov-6.865359_pt1 | contig 92397 bp, 122 predicted proteins | sample MGYA00242140_ERZ509070 | MGnify/ENA primary metagenome ERZ509070 (study PRJEB26280, sample SAMEA2338713) | human gut metagenome | biome: human gut; feature: human-associated habitat; material: faeces... | reverse complement strand
GCCCCAGAGAGCCACATCCGCCTTACTATACCAGGTAGTCTGTGTTACGCCGTCCTCATTGGTAACATCGCAGCAGAGATAATCTTCCACTTGTCCGTTTCTCAGCGCAACCATACGAAGAATTTTTGTATCCTCCGGGGTGATGTCACGAAAGTTCAATTTTAATGCCATAGGTTAACCTCCCTATATTAAAAGATTTCACAGATCTCTTTACGCATCCTGTTATCGAAAAATTTCCTGATACCGTTCTCTCAGTTCCTTCGGCGCTGCTTTTATAACCTTACTACCACCATTCTCCGCAGCTTGTCCCCAAATTCCCCAACGCACCTCTTGGAAAGCCCGCTCCTTCTGCTTAGGGCTGAGCTTTGCAACCTGTCCAGCAAAGAGCGCCACCACATCCGGCCCACAACAACGAGCAGCAGTGAGTAGCATGGGTTGTTCCTCTGCTAAATTAGGATCAGCTCCATGCTCCAACAAATAACGAATCATAGGTACATCGTTTTGAAAAACAGCAATCTCCAATGGCATAAGTTTTATATATTCGCTTAATTGAATAGGAACATTAAGATTCAACCCGTCTTGGAGCATCTCCTCTAGCTTGGGAATATCGTGTTCATAAATGACCGCAGCCGTTTTCGGAAGTGTCTCCCAACGGCCAATATATGCAATTTGGTACATAGGGCACCTGCTTTCTCTATCCTATAATAAAGACTTATTACACGGCTAGATTCTCAAAAAGTCATGATGGTTAGTTTATCAGTCGATTCCAACCTATTCCTCATCTAAAACTTCATAAAGCTTATCAAGTACAGCTGTAACTTCATCAGGAATTCCTTCTTCCCAATTAGGACTATCCAAAACTTCTCCCTCTAAAGCAACGTACATCTCTTCAGGAATAGCTCTTTTCATTTCATCTTCATCAACTTCGTCCGTCCAATCATAATCAGAATTATATGGGTCATTTTTAGGGTCAAAAGCATACTTTTGATTTTTATAGAATCCAGAAAGATAATTTCTTTCAATAGTTTCTACAATATCAAAATCTTCTAAAGCCCAACCGTCCTCCTCTTCACACTCTTCTCTATCTTTATATTTTTTAAAAAATTGAGGATTCATATACCAATATAAAAATAAAGCTGTTCCTTTATCAGTGTCAGTCTGCTCTGCTATCCATTTGATAACATCTTTAGAATTATCAAAATTCCAGTCTATTGCCAAAAGCTGTCTTTCTTCTGGAGAGTGTTTCTTTAAATAATCTATGATCAATTCAGCTTCTAACACATCAAATTCATCCTCATCAATCTCTACATCTTCCCAATCAAAATCTTCTCTTAAAATATCTTCTACTTTTAACATAATGTATTCCTCCTTATTTACAATTCAATTTTAAAGCCTTTTCCTCTTCTATATACATCTCACAGTCATGCACAAGTTTTTTAGCCGCTTGGTCATCTGGTGCTAATGCCAGCCATCGTTTTGCGTATTCATAAGCGGTAGCTGCGGAGCTGTATGCCATCAGGCAGGAATAGCCCATACGAGCATTCCAATAGGGGTCATCTTCCCCCTGAACGCGAACAGACTCCAAAATAGCAATAGCATGTTGGATAAGATTTCCGTCCACCTCACAATCCGTTCCATGCTCTTTATAATCACCTAATACTGCTAGATTACTGTAGGCCCTACTCAGCTTAACAGTAAGCAAATAACTCCGTTCCTGCTCTGGGATAGCTTCTATGGCCTCTATACATCGTGAATACTCGTCCGCATCATTCCAATTCTCAATCTGCTCCAGCAGCTTTGTTTCTTCTGTATGATTCATAGTTACACCCCTTCTCTGAGTCAACCTTGTATATCAGCTCCAATGGGTCCTTTTTTCAGTGTTCCATCCACAGTGATTACATGACCCCAGAACATATCATCGTCCTCGTACCAAGCTGTAAAACGACCACCAGGAGATACTGTAAACTCGGTTAGTATGATGCGTTGTGCGAACTCACCCTCGGTTATTGGATCTTTCTCTGAATTTCGGTCAGTCTGGTCATTATCCGCCAACCATTCGTTAGCCTGAGCAGTAAGCTTTTGTGCCGCCTTCGCACGCAGTGACTTGTCCCAATCCTTTTGTTCTGCTACCAGTTTTTTGATAACATTGGTTACACGAGTCCAAGATGATTTCTTTTCAATATTAACATCCAACGAAATATTCACGTCTTTTCCCATCCACTTACAGGTTCCATTAAATGTACTCGTTTCACGATTCAGCGTAAGCTTCCCTAGAACCTCATCCTCTAAAAGGATTGGTTTTGTATAATCCTCCCAAATTTTCTCCAGTGCCGGACAGGACACACCTTCCTCCAACACATCTGTTACATACCAATGGGGTTCACTGAGAGCATTACCTTTCCATCTATGAACCTTGATTCGATAAATATTTCCTTTGCGAAATCGCTCAGTATACTCTTCTGATTCCCGCTGCTGTTCCGTCACCGGCCAGCTTAAATAACATCTTTCAGATATTATCTGCTCTGTCTCAGCATCTGCCATAGCAAGAGCGTAAACATGTGCTGTCCAAAATGTATCCAAAAAAGTTCTATCGGCACTGGTACCAGTTTGGATTAGCACTAGCTTTTCCTCATCCTCAGGAGCATAAAGTGCAATAAAGTCCTTAACCCTTCTCTTTTTCATAGCGTTCTCCTTACGCAAATACTTGCTGATATTTCTCTTTCAGTTCCTTCGGTGCTGCTTTTATAACCTTACTACCGCCATTTTCCGCAGCTTGGCCCCAAATTCCCCAGAGTACCTCTTGCCAAAGGAAGTCCTGCTCTCTTTTATTTTGACAATTTTCTTCTGGCAAGTACTCATCTAAATGATTCTTCACCTCAAGCAAAGCGTTCAAGCTCTCCTCATTGGCAATCAAGGTACGAAACTCTTTTGCAGGTTTCAGATTCTGCATAGACTGGACACCGTGAACCAATACAGGAAGTGTCTGAAGTGTAAATCCATATTTTTTGAAAAAAGCCTGTATGAACTTCTCTTGCAAGGATGAGTGCTCATCATCGCACATATCCAAATAATCGCACACTAAAGAACGCCACTGCACTCCCTCTAATCCCAAAGCAAACACCACAAAGGTACCAGGCATAGCACAATATTCATCAGCAAGATTTTGGTAATACTCATACTCTTGCATAGCTAGACGTGCATATCGCTCCATAACAGGATGCAGATTTTGATACTGCACAGCGCAGGCAAAAAGCTGATTTATCCCCTTCTTTGGTAGTCCTGAAATAGGCAGATAAATTTTCTCCTTTCCACGATACTCCACCGAATAGCTGCGTGGAAATTCTTTCTGTTCCAGCACTTCACACAGATATTCAAGAATCTCAGCATAGCACTCCTCCGTATAATCCTTAGCCGTAATGCGAATAATAGCAAAAGCATCGTTGGCCGAGGCGGTCAGGTGCTTTGTTTTTCGCTTTTGGATATTAGGTGGCAATTTGCCACTGCCATTAGTTTTCAATTTCTTTACCATATCAGGACGGATTTGGGAAACCAGATTTAGATAGTGTTCTGTTGTAATGGTATCATAGCTGGCTCCATACACTGTATAGCAAACTGCAACATAGCATGTAAAACGCAGCAGGTTCTCGTCCACATCCTCAGGCCGTAGCTCAGGCCATACGGTGCAGGGCGGATAAGGCGAAAAACAGTCCTCTTTTTCTCCAACCTCAAAAAAATTTTCCTGTACCCTATGTTTAATGTATTTTCCCAATGCATAACGAATCTCTGTCCAACCTACTAAATTACGCAAAGCATCACAAAATAAAACTGCATCCTCATAAGGAAACCCCTTAAAGGATAGTTTTGATAGATACCGCTCCAATATCTGACTAGGAAGAAAAGGCGTTCCGTTTTTGTTACGCACCACAGTCGGATATGCAGAATGATTTTCACGAGCAGTACCATCCAGAATATCTTGTATGCAGATATCTGCCTCTGCCAGCACTTCTAAAGCTGTATCTGATTTATGTATCAGATAATAGCGGTCATTTACGCCGTCGCGTTTTGGCAAACTCATCCTGCATTCCTCCTTAATTCCATCCCAATACAAACTCCCAAATGCTAACCACGATTAAAATGGCTCCTGCTGCTAAAAAAATTATTCTTCTAGAGCCTCTGCCATAAAGCTGAGAGTCTGGGGCTCCAGTTGGGTCACAAAGCCAGTTCCAGTTCATTATGCTACCTATTAAAATAACAATTCCCATTACTAGTGTAATAAGAATTCTATTTTCTTGTATAAATACTGTAATCATATTATCCATACAGGCTTCTCCTTTTAGGTCTGCTGATGAAACATAGTGATTATCCTACACTCCGGACAAATTTCAACATATAAGGTTCCTTCAGCACAATCCATAATCGTATCCCAATGAATTTGAGCAAGATACTTCATCTTTTTTCCACATTCAGGACACTTTCTATATTCCCAGTCCTGCACCCAGCTTGCAAAACCACCTATAGTGTTTACGTCACTATTAAAGCCACCATAAAAAACTGGCTTTGCATCCGCAGAAACAACTAATTTATTTTCTACCATCAGTTCTATGTCCTCTGCACGACAATAATTTTCGTCAGTTCCCTCAAAAGCCAAAATCTCGCTTTTACCATCAAGTGTAAACTTATTAGAAATCTCGTCAGTCATGCTTACACAGTTGGGGCAGCAGCTGGCTGTAATAATTCCATCTAAGCCCAAAAAGGAAAATCGTTCATCTCTGCCATCTATTACCAAAATATCCATCAATTCACAGCCACAGTGTGGACATTTCTCGCCTCTTTTTCTGGCAATAAAGGTACCGTTCTCCTCTTTTTTATCACCTTCAACAAAAGCAAAGCATTTATCATAATTTAGCTTTATATAATTATTATTGCTATCAAAAGTCCAACCGCCCTCTTCAGCATATACATCGGCATCTACAAAAAGCTTCTTTCTCCATGGTCTTGGATTAATCTTAAGCTCATACAAAGCATCCTGAGCTTTTTTATCGCCAACCATGGCCAGACACCTTAGCAAAGAGCCCGCTTCATTAGAATCTTTTGTAGTCATTATTTTTTCTATCAGCTTATCTCTAACATTCTCCCCAGCCTTGTAATACAAATGGCTTGGATAAAAAATTTCTCGCTCGCAGGCAGCCTCAGCAATTTGCTTAGCCACCACACCCTTGGTCATCAAATTATCAAGAATTTCACATTCCTTGGAGCTATAAAAATCATCTTCTGTAGAAATCCTTAATTTAGCAAGCACCTGGTTTATTTTTTCTTCAACCTCCTGTGCAGTCCAATTAGCAACCTCTTTTCTGTACTGCTTTGCTCTGCAATGCCAGCACAATCCTTCAAAGCCTAACGGGGTTCCACATTCCGGGCATTTATATTTTAAGCTCATAAATATCCCTCCTAACGAGTTTATATTACATCATAGCTTCGGGAGAAACTTAATATTTAAACAACAATTATCTACCCCCCGTGTACATTTCTATTAAACAATAAAATTTCCTGCTGTTATATGCATTTCACATTTATTTCACCTTTCAAAAATAAACAGTGTTTCAGTTGATACAATTTAAAAAGCAATTTTAAATTGCCTGCTTTCTTCTACCCCATCAATAACTCAACTTGTCCTATTTATGCATAAAGAAAAACGAGACGACCGAAGTCGTCTCGTGAAAGTCTAACTTTAAGGGAGCACATCATACCTGTTGCTAATTTTAGTTTTTTAAATTTTCCATCTCAGATAAAATAATAGGAATGGATCCAAAATATAGAGGCATTGGTTGTTGTATTCAAAAGCATCTAGCTCGGGCATAACTTCCCTTACAAGTTTGATGATTTTATTTATCGTAGCAGAGATAACAGAGCTAGAAAGCTGTTGGTTCCCCATAAGCAATACACTAGTACGTTGCTTTAATTCTGCTATGTCTAATGATACCACAGGTGGATCTGCTTTAAGCGCTAAAAGCAGCAAATTATAAATATCCACGCTGGAGTCTTGCAACTCATAGAGCTTTCTTCTACCTCTTCCCTGTAATGGACCTAAAGTTATATTTTTTACAATACGCTCATAATGAGAGTAATTACTTGCAGTCTCTCTAAAAGCACTCTGTACAAGTCCGCTATTGATACTCAAATGATTGTTAACAGCAACAAAGGCAAGATTAAAACAATTATCCTGCATCAACTGTGGAGATGTTATGCTTTCCCTGGCCAGTAATTCAACATCATCGTCCGAGATATCAAGCTTCAGTAAATTAAAACCTTTTACCGCTATCTCCTTTAGCTCGGCTTTGTCCCAAGGAGGAATTTCGATTGAAGTCGTTCTTCCTATTAAGTCCGGATTACAGATTATAGCCTCATCACTTCTGTGGGGCAAAGATATAATAACAACCTTCAAACCATTAAACAACTCTGTCTTCAAAGTTCTTGCAATATACATCTGCACATCTTTGGCAACATAATGGAAATCATCTATAATAAGGACCTTATTATTATCAATAAGATAGCGGATAATTTGGCGTTCTGTTCTTGATTTTGATAATGCTATTTGAGTGTTGGCAACTTCTCCCTGATTGCTATTTGCACCTGCATGAATAGCCAAAACGCCTAAGTTTACGTTTACACCCATATTATTACCACTAGCATTACTGGTCTGCTCGGAAGATGTAGTAACAATAGAATCTGATAATGGTATCTGTTCTGCTACATGATTCCAAAAATCTTCTTTAGAACCGATTTGATTACCACTTAAACCAATATATTTATCTTCAGCAATAACATTATGGCACAATACGGTTTTACCTGATTTAGATGCACCAGAGACAAAAATAAGGTTACCCTTCATTGCTAATGCTCTTTTTAATCTAGCATCTACACTCTCTCCGCTATCCGTCTTTCGATAAATATACGTATTTTGAGGAAATGAACGTGGACTAAACACATCCTCAATTAAGTAACTCATACTGCTATTCACCACCCTTTAACAAATACAATTATTATTTCATATCCTAACCTTCTATAAATTATACCATATAAAACATCGATTGGCATTAAAAATAAAGATATGAAAATTGCATGAGCAAAGTTAACGTTAGGCAGCGTAATCTTAAATGCATTATCCGTTACTTCAATTTTAGGTTTAGTCATTTCATCAGCATAGCATTCTTGAATCTTGGGCACGCACAGAAATTATACACACTTATAATTGAACTTATTGATACAAGAATAACCTTGCTAAAACACAAACGCATATTTACCTTTATTTTTACTTGTGCTATAATTCATCTAGAACATCCGTTCTATATTTAAAACAAATTGGTGATTAAAGATGAAGCATATCTACTTAGCTATTGATTTAAAATCATTCTACGCCTCCGTAGAATGTTTAGAACGCCACCTCAACCCAATGAATACTAATTTAGTTGTGGCAGACAACAGCAGAACGGATAAAACTATCTGTCTTGCTGTCAGCCCTGCCCTCAAGTCCTTTGGCATTCCCGGCAGGCCTAGACTTTTTGAGGTTAATGAAAAGGTTCGCCAACTCAACAGTATTCGCAAAGCTAATTATCATGGCTCTACAAATATGGAGAAATCCATTCTGCTTTCTGAGCTGCAGCAAAATCCTGGTTTACTAATAGACTTCATCATAGCACCTCCAAGAATGGCTCATTATATAAAATACAGCACTGATATTCTCAACATTTATCTCAAATACATTGCTCCAGAGGATATTCATGTCTACTCTATTGATGAGGTTTTTATAGATATATCCCATTATCTACAGACTTATAAAAAATCACCAATGGAGCTATGTCAGATTATCATTAAGGATATTTTAGAGAATACTGGCATTATTGCTACCGCAGGTATTGGCACCAATATGTATCTGGCCAAGGTCGCTATGGATATTGTTGCTAAAAAAATTCCTGCTGATGAAAATGGCGTCCGCATTGCCTATTTGGACGAACAGCTTTACCGCCAGCAGCTTTGGACCCATCAGCCTCTGACAGATTTTTGGCGAGTTGGCAAGGGTTACGCCAAAAGGCTGGAGCAGGAAGGAATTTATACTATGGGAGATATTGCCCTTTGCTCCACTGGTTCTAAAAACAGCTATTACAATGAGGATTTACTGTACAAGCTTTTTGGTGTCAATGCAGAGCTTTTAATTGACCATGCTTGGGGCTGGGAGCCCTGCACTATTGAGCAAATAAAGTCCTATCGCCCCTCCAAACGCAGCATTTGCTGTGGTCAGGTTCTCCACACTCCCTATACAACAGAAAAGGGTGAGGTCATTATAAAGGAAATGGCTGATGCACTGGCCTTAGACCTTACTGCAAAAAAATCAATCACCAATCAGCTTATACTTACAATTGGCTATGACCGCTCCAATCTTGATGCCCCTGAAGCCAAAGCCCTTGTTGACAAGGTCAGGATTGACCACTATGGCAGACAGGTACCTGAGCATTCTCATGGAACCATTCACCTTGATAACTACACCGACTCCAGTATAGAGATAATCCACAAGGCCACAGAGCTGTACCATCGCATTGTTAAACCAGGGCTGCTTATTCGTCGTTTTTCTATTACAGCTGAAAACACTATAAATGAAACTGAAAAGGAAGCTCTGCAACTCAAAGAACAACCTTCACTCTTTGATGAACCCTTGACAGACTCCCAAATGCAAACCGATAAAAAGAATTTAAAGGCAGATAGTCTGCAGCATACTATTTTGGATATCAAGAAACGCTTTGGTAAAAATTCCCTTCTGCGAGGACTGAATTTTGAGGATGGTGCAACTGGCAGAGAGCGTAACCGCCAGATAGGAGGTCATAAAGCATGAGACAAATTTCTTTTTCTAAGTACGCATCCATCTGCAGATGCTCCTACAAAAAATCGCGTCGCCATCCCTGGATGCAAAGCTCTATGCGAGCCGCCCAATTTGCTCCCTTTGCAGCACTTTCAGGTCACGAGGAAGCTATTAAAAAAGTTTGCCAATATTTGGAAGAGCAAGCGTTGCCTGCGGAAGATGATTTGCAGAACATCAAACGCCAGTTGGATTACCTAAAGCAAGCTGATAGGCAGCTTATCAGCATAAGCTTTATTGATAAAGACAATCCAGACAAGATAATACAGCTTACAGAAAAAGTAAAAAGAATAGATGAGTACAATCAGGCTATAGTTATGGAAAGTAAGCAAAAAATACCTTTCAACCATATTCTACAGTTAGAAATTAAATCCATAGGAATATAGTCCATTTCATTAATGATTGACATATGTCACAAAAGAGTTATAATATACTCAGTAAATGACATATGTCATTTATTTTTATATTGTACGAAGCTCACTATTTATAGAATTTATTGCTCGCAAGGAGACTGCCATGCCCAGACCAAAAAAATTCCGCAAGGTGTGTTGTATGCCCAAGTGTCAGGAATTTATTCCTCTACACCAACAAGAAACTGATAATACTGTTGTTTTGACAGTGGACGAATATGAGGCTGTCCGACTTATAGACAAGGAAGGCTTTTCGCAGGAGAAAAGCAGTGCCTATATGCACATAGCCCGTACTACTGTTCAGCAAATTTATACCAACGCCCGCAAAAAGATTGCTACTGCTCTAGTAGATGGCTGCGTGCTCCGGATTGAAGGCGGAGACTACAAGCTGTGCGACGGATTGGAACATAATTGCAGTTGCGGAGGCTGTAAGCGTCACCGTTGTCAGCAGCCACTAAACAAAGAGACTGTGGTTAGAGCCTTTGTTAAACCATCTAGTGGTAGGAGATGAAAACTAATCCACAGTATCTAAAACAGCATAGCTTAAATCTTAATTAAAAGCAATTTAAGCTATGACTATATTATACGAGGAGACTTAATTATGAAAATTGCAGTTGCTGCTATGGGAACCTCCGTAGCCGGTCATTTCGGTCATTGTGAAAATTTTATTCTTTTTGATACTACTGAAGATAAAATCGTCAGCGAACAAAGCATTCCTAATCCTGGCCACCGTCCTGGCTTTCTGCCCAATTTTTTGGCAGATAATGGTGCTGAGGTAATCATCTCCGGCGGAATGGGCGGCGGTGCCGTTGATATCTTTAACCAACGCGGTGTAGAAGTAGTAGTTGGCGTAGAGGGCGAAGCACGTACTGCTGTTGAAGCATATCTTGCCGGCGACCTCCACTCCACCGGTTCCATCTGCCATCGTCATGAGCACGCAGGTGAATGCGGCGGACAACATCACGAGTAACAACAAGTAAACTATCTGTAAAATAAATACAACGCCTCCTGAAAATATGCTATAATAGATAACGCATTGCATTACTTTATAACTTAAGCTCAGGAGGCTTTTATTATGCATCAATACTTATTTTTTATAGGTGACTTTCCAATCCGTATGTATGGATTGATGCTGTGCCTGGCAATTTTTCTAGCAACAGGCACTGCTTATTTCTTGGCCAAGCAGGACGGTCGCTGGCACAGCCACGTTGTAGATATTGGTATTTATGGTGGCTTTGCAGGACTGATTGGCGGACGACTGTGGGATGTATTTTTCTTTGACTGGGACTACTACAGCGAACACCTTTTGGAAATACCCTTTGTCTGGCAGGGTGGTATGGCTGTTCAAGGCGGTATGCTAGCCGGAATTTTAGCAGGCATTGCCTACTGCAAAATGCACGACATTGATTGGCTGGAGTTTGGCGACATCGTTGCCCCGGCCCTGCTCATAGGTCAGGCAGTTGGACGTATGGCTAACCTGCTTAACGGTGACGCCTTTGGCACACCTACTGGCGGCAACTTCGGCATCCTTTATCCCGAAGGAACCTTGGCCTATAAAACCTACGGTGCAGTTCCCCTATGGCCTGCAGAAGTATGGGAAGGTCAGCTGGACGTCGTTATCTTTGCCCTGCTGCTTATGTTCCGTACTACTAACCACGCTAAAGGTCAGGCTCTTTGCCTTTATGGTATGCTCTACTCCACTCTGCGTTTCTTTTTGGAAATGCTCCGCGGCGACTATGCTGAGCCTTGGCTCTTCGGTCTTAAATCTGCACAAGCTACCAGTGTTGGCTTCTTCCTCTTCTGCTTAGCCTGCTTCATTTACTGTGGTTGGCGTGACAAAAAAGCTAAGGCTGAGCCTGCTAAAGCAGCTGTTAAAAAAGGCAGGAAAAAATAACTGTATTATTTATTCATCGGCCATACTCTCTGGCGAAGTAAAAGCGTACTATAAATAATCACCGGGCAATAGTCTGCTGCTTCTGCCAAGCTTGTGGAAGTGATTTATACGTACTATAAAAATTTTCTAAAAACTTTTATAAAAAGTGTTGACAATATTGCATCACTTAGTTATAATATATTTGTTGCTTGACTCCGTAGCTCAGTTGGATAGAGCGTTTGACTACGAATCAAAAGGTCGCAGGTTCGAATCCTGCCGGGGCCACCATTGAAATTCAGCACCGCAACTACAGTTGTGGTGCTTTTTGTTTTCTCTGAAAATATGAGTGCCACACTTTTTCTCGAAAAAGTGTGCTTGACTATGGTAGTGTAAAAACGAAGCACAAAGTAAAAGCTGCGTACACCTTTAAATTGAAAAATATTGTACGTAATTTGTTAATTCCTTTATATAAACACTACAAATTTACAATGACACCTAAAAGTGTGACCTGCTCCGTTGACGGAGCATTTTTTATAGTATATAATTAGGCAATACGATTTTATACCGCTATGTGCTTCTGTCAGGGCTAGTATGGGGCTTTGGTAGGGACCTTTGCCAGTACGGCGACGGAAAATCATAGGGGGACCGAGTTTCATGCATACGTGTCGCTTTATGTGTTACACGATCAGGTCCATATGCGGCTTTGGTTTTGACCTCTGCTAGTATGGGCGTTGTATCCTTTAGTAGACTTGTATCGACTATAAGGAGGATCATTCAATGCCTGTTGCTCTCGTAATTCTTATTCTGTACATTGTTGCCCTTTTCGCCATTAGCTGGTATGCTAAAAAACGCAGTGAAGGAAACAACGAAAACTTTGCTTTAGCTGGACGTAAGCTGTCCGCACCATTAATCGGCGTCACTATCATCGGTCTTGCTGTTGGCGGCGCATCTACCATCGGCGTATCTGAGCATGCGTTTCGCGTAGGTCTTAGTGCCGGCTGGTATACTATTGCCTGGGCTGTGGGTGCCATAGTTATGGGCCTGTTCATGGCAAAAAAATATCGTGAGCAAAATATCACTACTATTACTGAGCTGATCGAACGTCATCATACCACTGGCGCCGTTGTTTTAGGCGTCTTTGTTCAAATTGTCATTCAGCTGGTAATCATCAGTCTGCAGTACATTGCCGGTGGCAGTATTCTGCATGCTATTCTGCCCGATATTTTTGACTTCAAAACCGGTATGATTGTCAGTGCAATTACCTTTATTGGTATCACATTTATTGGCGGCATGTGGTCTGCATCCCTGTCCAATGTGCTGAATATTGTGCTGATTTATGGCGGTATCCTTGTTGCTACTGTAATCCAATTTGCCAAAATTGGCAGCTTGGATAATCTGGCGGCATCTTTGCCCACTAATGTTCCTTGGTTCAGCTTGACTGAGGGCGTTGGTATGGTGACCATCACCAGCTGGATTGTTACCCTGGTTACTGTTAACCTGTCCCTGCAAAGCATTCTGCAGATTTCCTTAGGTGCTAAGGACGCTGCAACTGCTAAAAAGGGCTTCGTTTGGGGCGGCATTCTGATGCTTCCCGTAGGCGTGCTGGCTGCTTTCCTTGGTATAGTAGCAAAGGCTATGTATCCTGAAGCTCAGGCTGCATTGGCTCTGCCCCAGATTATTGTAGGACTTCATCCCATCATTGCCGGCGTAACCTTGGCTGCTCTGTGGGCAGCTGATGTTTCTACTGCCTGCAACCTGCTGCTGAGCGCAGGTACCCTGTTCTCCAGCGATATCTACAAACGTTTCATCAATCCGGACTGCAGTCAGGACCGTCAGCTTTTCGTGACTAGAACGTGCGTCATGGTTAGTGGTATTCTTACTCTGGGACTTGCTATGAGCGTTTCCAGTATTTTGGGAACTATTATGATTGGTTTGTCCCTGACCGCTGCGTTCAGTGTTATTGTTATCGTAGCTCTTTTCTTCCCTCAATACAGCTCCAAGGCTGCAGGCTTCTGGACATTGCTTGCTGGTCTTGTAACCGTTGTGTTATGGAAGCTTACACCTGCTGTGCATATCTTATCCAATGTAATTTACATGGAGTGGCTGGTATGCATTGCAACATATGCTATCGTTGCTGCACTTTCACCTTCTAAAAAGGTTGTGCCAGTAGCAGAGTAATTACAGAATCAGACAAAAGACTCTTGAGTTTATGCTCGGGAGTCTTTGTTTATTTAAAAAGAAAATAAACAGTATGTTTCAGTTCCTTGTGAAAATAAATAATAGAAATAATAGAAGAATTTTAAAAAGAAGTAATCATATAGGAGAAAAATAAAAATTGAGTGGGGAAGTCTTATAAATTTTTTAGCTAGATGTGTGAAAGATTATTATTGAAAGCATTAATGGTAGGGGAGAAGCAGTAGAAAAATAAGCAGGATAAAGTTAATAAAAAAATTAAGAGAAAGAAAATATATAAACGTACAATTTGTTACAAAAAACTTACAGAATTACAAATATCAAGAGAAAAAACACTAAAAAATTTACACATAGAAGCGTCGGAAGTATAATTAGCATAGAGAAAGTGTACGCAATGAGTGTTTTTAGTCAAAGGCAAAGATTTTAAGAGTGGTCTTGTATGGATTTTTTTATCCCAAAATGTACACTGCACACGTACATTTTGCTAGTGAAAAAGCAAACTAAACACATGGCTGCGTGGAAACAAAGAGGTGCATTAATGCGCGCTGAAACGCCATAAAAATTTTCAATTTTTTTTAGAAAAATCATTGACATGTGTTGTTTAAGGTGTTACAATATACCAGTATCACGGGTGAGCTATGCTCTAATTGAAAGGAGATACCTATGACGCTTGAAGCTTTGAAGCAGGCTGCGCAGCGGACTGTTGGTGTGAAACAAACAGAAAAAGCTGTGGTAAGACAAGCGGCTGAGCTGGTCTTTATCGGAAGCGATGCGGACGAGCGGGTAACCGGTAAGCTCAAGGAGCTGTGCCAGACTAACGGTGTTCCTGTTGTTGTGGCAGAGAGCATGATTGAGGTTGGCAGAGCCTGCGGCATCAATGTAAAGGCTGCCGCCGCTGCGATACTTAAATCTTGATAAGGGCTTGGCGAAGGCTGAGTTTTTATAATCATTAAAATCTAATTGTTTGGAAAGGAGGTGCCGATATGCCTACAATTAACCAACTGGTACGTAAAGGCAGAGAGGATCTGAAATATAAATCCAGTTCCCCGGCATTGAAAGAATGCCCGCAAAAACGTGGCGTTTGCACTCGTGTGTATACCACCACCCCGAAAAAACCTAACTCTGCACTTCGTAAAGTAGCTCGTGTACGTTTGACCAACGGCATCGAAGTTACTGCTTATATCCCGGGTATCGGCCATAATCTTCAAGAACACAGTGTTGTTCTGATCAGAGGCGGAAGAGTTAAAGACCTTCCGGGCGTGCGTTACCATATCATTCGCGGTGCTCTTGATACTGCAGGCGTTGCTAACCGCAACCAATCTCGCTCTAAGTACGGCGCAAAACGTGCTAAAGCTAAAAAATAATCAAAGAGACTTAAGAATGATTTAATCCAAGAGGAGGGAAACACATGCCGAGAAAAGGCCCTGTAACTAAAAGAGACGTACTGCCGGATCCGGTGTACGGTTCTAAACTTTTAACTAGATTCATTAACAAAATTATGCTCGACGGCAAAAAAGGCGTAGCTGAGCGTATCGTATATGATGCATTCGACCTGGTTCGTGCAAAAACCGGCAAAGATCCGCTGGAAGTATTCGATGCTGCAATGCAAAACGTTATGCCGTTGCTGGAAGTTCGTGCTCGCCGTGTAGGCGGTGCTAACTACCAAGTTCCTGTGGAAGTACGCGCTGACCGCAAAACCACCCTGGGTATCCGTTGGCTGGTAAACTACTCTCGTCTCCGTGGTGAGAAAACCATGTACGAGCGTGTTGCTGGCGAAATCATGGATGCTTCCAATGGTACCGGTGCTGCAGTTAAGAAACGCGAAGATACCCACAAGATGGCAGAAGCAAACAAAGCATTTGCTCATTACCGCTGGTAATGGCCTGACTCAGTTGTATTGAGGAGGAAATAAGAGTGGGCAGACAAATTCCGCTTGAGAGAACTAGAAACATCGGCATCATGGCACACATCGATGCTGGTAAAACTACCACTACCGAACGTATTCTGTTCTACACCGGTAAAGTTCATAAAATCGGTGAGACTCACGAAGGTGGCGCTACCATGGACTGGATGGTTCAAGAGCAAGAGCGCGGCATTACCATTACTTCCGCTGCTACCACCTGCTTCTGGAGTGGTTCTGAAGGTCAATTTGACCAACATCGCATCAACATCATCGACACCCCGGGCCACGTTGACTTCACTGTAGAAGTAGAACGTTCCCTGCGCGTACTTGATGGTTCCGTTGCAGTTTTCTGTGCTAAAGGTGGCGTAGAACCTCAGTCTGAAACCGTATGGCGTCAAGCTGACAAATACCATGTTCCCCGTATGGCATATGTAAATAAAATGGATATTACCGGTGCTAACTTCTTCAACGTTGTTCAAATGATGAAAGATCGTCTGGGCGCTAACCCGGTTCCCATCATGCTGCCTATCGGTTTCGAAGATACCTTCGAGGGCATGATTGACCTCATCAAAATGAAAGCCATCAAATATGATGACAAATTGGGCAAGAACGAAGTTTTCGTAGACATCCCTGAAGATATGCTTGATCAAGCTGAAGAATATCGTGCAGCAATGATTGAGGCAGCTGCTGAAGGCGATGACGAACTGATGATGAAATATCTGGAAGGCGAAGAGCTGACCGAAGAAGAAATCATCGAAGGCATCCGTAAACAAACCATTGCTTGCAAAATGACACCTGTATGCTGCGGTTCTTCCTACAAGAACAAAGGCGTACAGCCTCTGCTGGATTCCGTAATCAGATTTATGCCTGCTCCTACCGATGTTCCTAACATCAAAGGCGTACTTCCTGATGGTGAAGAAGCTGAGCGTCCGTCCTCTGACGAAGCTCCCTTCGCAGCACTGGCATTCAAAATTGCTACCGACCCCTTCGTTGGTAAGCTGGCATTCTTCCGCGTATACTCCGGTACTTTAACCTCCGGCTCTTATGTATATAACTCCACTAAGGGCAAACGCGAGCGTATCGGCCGTATCCTGCAAATGCATGCTAACCACCGTGAAGAAATCGACATGGTTTACGCTGGTGATATCGCTGCTGCTGTAGGCCTGAAAGATACTACCACTGGTGATACTCTCTGCGATGAGAAAAACGAAATCATCCTGGAATCCATGGTATTCCCCGAACCCGTTATCTCCGTTGCAGTTGAACCTAAAACTAAAGCAGACCAAGAAAAAATGGGTATTGCTCTGCAAAAACTGGCAGAAGAAGATCCTACCTTCCGTGTTCACACTGATCCCGAAACTTCCCAAACTATTATTTCTGGTATGGGCGAGCTTCACCTGGACATCATTGTTGACCGTCTGCTGCGTGAATTCAAAGTAGGTTGCTCTGTAGGTAACCCGCAAGTTGCTTACCGTGAAACCATTCGCAAGTCTGTTAAATCCGAAGGTAAATTTGTTCGTCAATCCGGCGGTAAAGGCCAATACGGTCACTGCTGGTTGGAAATCTCCCCCCGCGAACCGGGCGAAGGCTTCCTGTTTGAGAACAAAGTTGTCGGCGGTGCTATTCCTAAAGAATACATTGCTCCTATCGAAGCAGGTATTAAGGAAGCTATGGAGAACGGCGTAGTTGCTGGTTATCCGATGGTTGACATCGCGGTAACCGTATACGATGGTTCTTACCATGAAGTCGACTCCTCTGAAATGGCCTTCAAGATTGCAGGCTCCATGGGCTTCAAGTCCGGTGCTGAAAAAGCTAACCCGGTTATCCTTGAGCCTTACATGAAAGTAGAAGTTACCGTTCCTGAAGAATACATGGGCGACGTAATCGGCGACATCAACTCTCGTCGTGGCCGCATCGAAGGTATGGAAGCTCGTAACGGTGCTCAAGTAATCAATGCTTTCGTTCCGCTGGCAGAAATGTTCGGTTATGCAACCGACCTGCGCAGCAAAACTCAGGGACGCGGCAACTACTCTATGGAAGTTGACCATTACGAAGACGTTCCGAGAAACATTGCTGAAGCAATTGTTGCTAAAAACAAAGGCACTAACTAAGCCTTGTTTAAAGAAAAATTTTAAGGAGGATTTTCACAAATGGCAAAAGCTAAATATGAAAGAACTAAACCCCATCTGAATATCGGCACCATCGGTCACGTTGACCATGGCAAGACCACCACTACCGCAGCTATTACCAAAGTTTTGGCTGAACGCGGCGGCGCTCAATTCATGGACTACTCCATGATCGATAAAGCTCCGGAAGAACGTGAACGCGGTATTACCATCAACACCTCTCACGTAGAGTATGAAACCGAAACCCGTCACTATGCACACGTTGACTGCCCGGGCCACGCCGACTATGTTAAAAACATGATCACCGGTGCTGCTCAAATGGACGGTGCTATCCTGGTTGTTTCCGCAGCTGACGGCCCGATGCCTCAAACTCGTGAGCACATCCTGCTGGCTCGCCAAGTAGGCGTTCCCGCTATGGTTGTATTCCTGAACAAAGTTGACATGGTTGACGACGAAGAACTGCTGGAACTGGTTGAAATGGAAGTTCGCGAACTGCTGAGCTCCTATGATTTCCCTGGCGATGACATCCCTGTTGTTGCTGGTTCCGCTCTGAAAGCTCTGGAAGGCGACGCAAAATACGAAGCTAAAATCCTCGAGCTGATGGACGCTGTTGATAACTACATTCCCCTGCCGGAACGTGCTACCGACAAACCCTTCCTGATGCCTGTCGAAGACGTATTCACCATCACTGGTCGTGGTACCGTTGCTACTGGCCGTGTTGAGCGTGGTACTGTTAAAGTTGGCGACACCATTGAAATCGTTGGCATGAAAGAAGAAAAGAAATCCACCGTTGTAACTGGCGTTGAAATGTTCCGCAAACTGCTGGACGAAGCAGTTGCTGGCGATAACGTAGGTTGCCTGCTGCGTGGTATTGACCGTAAAGAAATCGAGCGTGGTCAAGTACTGTCCAAACCCGGTTCCATTCATCCCCACACCAAATTCAAAGGTGAAGTTTATGTACTGACTAAAGAAGAGGGTGGCCGTCATACTCCGTTCTTCAACGGCTATCGTCCCCAATTCTACTTCCGTACCACCGACGTTACTGGTGTAACTGAACTTCCTGAAGGCATCGAAATGGTAATGCCTGGCGATAACGTAACCATGGAAGTTGAACTGATCACCCCGATCGCTATCGAAAAAGGTCTGCGTTTCGCTATCCGTGAAGGCGGCCGTACCGTTGGCGCTGGCGTTGTATCCGAAGTTGAAGAAGCTTAATTCTTAAGTTTTTAAGTAAGTTCCCTAATATGAGGGGGGCACCAAGTCCCCCTCATATTCTTATGTTTATTGGTATGGCCCTGCGATGATGTGAAAGGTTGCTTGCCTGTGTGACAGGGAGATTTTCACGGAGTATGTCCGTTCATAGAAACTGGGCGATTTTAGGAGGAAAATTTTTAATGGCTAAGTCTAAAAAGATTAGAATACGCCTGAAAGCGTATGACCACAAAGCACTGGATCAAAGTGCTGCAAAGATCGTTGAAACTGCAAAGAATACCGGTGCTCAAGTATCCGGTCCTATTCCCCTTCCTACTGAGAAGAACATTTATACTATTCTGCGTTCCCCTCATGTAAACAAAGACTCTCGTGAGCAATTCGAAATGCGTACTCATAAAAGACTTGTTGACATTCTGGAACCCACCGCAAAGACCGTAGATGCTCTGATGCGTCTTGATCTTCCCGCTGGCGTAGATATCGAAATTAAACTGTAAGGAGGAGGTGCAATGATGGCTAAAGGTATCTTAGGCAAGAAACTGGGTATGACCCAAATTTTTGAAGCAGACGGCAGACTGATCCCTGTTACCGTTGTAGAAGCAGGTCCCTGCGTTGTACTTCAAAACAAAACCGAAGAAACAGACGGTTATAATGCTGTACAAATCGGTTTCGGCGAAATGAAAGAAAAACACACCACCAAACCGATGAAAGGCCATTTTGACAAAGCTGGTGTAGCACCGGTTAAATTTGTCAGAGAATTGCGTTTGTCTGCTCCTTCTGAATATACAGTCGGCGACAAAATTACCGCTGACATTTTTGCTGCAGGTGAATTAATCGACGCTTCTGGCGTTTCCCGCGGCAAAGGTTTCGCAGGCACTATTAAGCGTCACAATTTCGCTCGTGGTCCTATGAAACACGGTTCTAAATCTCATCGTGAGCCTGGTTCTATGGGTCCCATGCATTCCGGTCCTGGCGGCCGCGTAATCAAAGGCAAAAAACTGCCTGGCCGTATGGGTGGCGTAAATGCAACTGTTCAACGTCTGACCGTAGTTAAGGTAGATGCTGAACGTAATCTTATCCTGGTTAAAGGTGCTATTCCGGGTGCTGCAGGTTCTTTTGTAGTCCTGAAAGAAACCGTAAAACCGAATAAATAAGATAAGCGAAAGAAAGGAGGATGCTTCTAATGCCGAAGTTATCAGTATATAATATCTCCGGTGAAATTACCGGTGAAATAGAATTAAATGAAATCGTATTTGGCGTTGAGTTCAACGAAGCTGTTGTACATCAAGCAGTTGTAATGCAACTGGCTAACCAACGTCAAGGTACTTCCGCAACTAAAACCCGTGCCATGGTTCGCGGCGGTGGTCGTAAACCTTGGAAACAAAAAGGCACTGGCCGCGCTCGCTGCGGTTCTAACCGTTCTCCTGTATGGGTTGGCGGCGGTACCACTTTTGGTCCCCAACCTCGCAGCTATGCAAAGAAAATGCCTCGTCAAGCTCGTCGTTTAGCTCTGCGTTGCGCACTTTCCGCTAAAGTTGCAGCAGGTCAAGTAGTTGTTGTTGAAGGTCTGACCTTCGATGCTCCGAAAACCAAAAACGTAGTAGCTCTGCTGAATGCATTCCAAGCTGCTGACGCAAAAGCACTGCTGATCACCGCTGGTGCTGATAAAAACGTAGAACTCTCTGCACGTAATATGCCGAAAGTAACTACCATCACCACTATGGGTCTGAACTGCTTTGATATCCTGAACAGCAACAAGGTTATCCTTGCTAAAGAAGCTGTAGAAAAAATTGAGGAGGTGCTCGCATAATGGCTGCTGAACCGCGTGATTTACTGATTCGCCCCATCATTACCGAGAAAACCTCTCAAATGATGCAGGAAAACAAATATACTTTTCAGGTTCCCCTGACTGCTAACAAAGTTGAGATTCGTCAAGCTATCGAATCCATCTTCAACGTAAAAGTTGTTAATGTAAATACTATCCGCGTAATGGGCAAAACCAAACGTATGGGTAAGTATGTTGGCAAACGTTCCGATTATAAGAAAGCAATCGTGAAGCTTGCTGAAGGCAATACGATTCCCCTTTTCGAAGGAATGTAATTGACGTAATATAAGGAGGAAAGTAAAATGGCTATTAAAAGCTTTAATCCGTATTCTCCTTCCAGACGCTTTATTACTGTGTCTGCCTTCGAAGAGATTACGACTGATAAGCCCTACCGCCCGCTTGTTGAAAAACTTGGTAAACATGCTGGCCGTAACAATACCGGTAAAATGACTGTTCGCCATCAAGGCGGCGGCCATAAGAGACAATATCGTATCATTGACTTCAAACGCAACAAAGACGCTATTCCGGCTAAAGTTGCTACCATTGAGTACGATCCTAACCGTAACGCACGTATCGCACTGGTTAACTATGTTGACGGTGAAAAACGTTACATCATCGCTCCCCTCGGCCTGAAGGTTGGCGATATGATCGAAAGCGGTCCTGAAGCAGACATCAAAATTGGTAACTGCCTGCCGCTGAAAAACATTCCTCTTGGTACTGAAGTACACAACGTTGAGCTGAAAATTGGCAAAGGTGGCCAATTAGCACGTAGTGCTGGTTCTTCTGCACAGCTGATGGCTAAAGAAGGCAACTACGCTCTGCTCCGTCTCCCTTCCGGCGAAATCCGTAAGGTACATATCAACTGCCGCGCAACCATCGGTCAAGTTGGTAACATTGATGCTGAAAACATTACCATTGGTAAAGCAGGCCGCAGCCGTTGGCTGGGTATCCGCCCTGCAAACCGTGGTGTAGTAATGAATCCTAATGACCATCCGCACGGCGGTGGCGAAGGCCATTCTCCTGTTGGTCGTAAGCGTCCTGTTACTCCTTGGGGTAAATGCGCATTCGGTACTCGTACCCGTAAAGAGAAAAAGGCTTCTACTCGCTTAATTCTGAAACGTAGAACCAAATAATATCAAAGGATAAGGAAAGGAGGCTAACCTAGTGTCCAGATCAGTTAAAAAAGGACCTTTTGTCCATGCTAGTCTTTTGAAAAAGATTGACGCGCTTAATGCCGCTAATGATAAAAAAGTTGTTAAGACCTGGTCTCGCAGCTCTACTATTATTCCGTCTTTTGTTGGTCACACCATTGCGGTTCATGACGGACGCAAACATGTTCCGGTATTCGTTACCGAGGATATGGTAGGCCACAAACTGGGTGAATTCGCACCTACTCGTACTTACAAAGGTCACGCAGATAAGACCACTTCTTTAAGATAAGGGAAAGGGGGGCACAATAACATGGAAGCAAAAGCAATTGCAAAATTTATCCGTATTGCGCCGCGCAAACTGCGCATCGTAATAAATCTGATCCGCGGTAAATCCGTAGGTGAAGCATTCGCGATCCTCAAACACACCCCGAAGGTTGGTTCTGAGGTAATCGAAAAAGTTCTGCGTAGTGCAGTAGCTAACGCAGAGCATAACTATGACATGAACGTAGATAACCTGATCGTTTCTTCCTGCTTTGTAGATCAAGGCCCGACCATGAAACGTATTCATCCTCGTTCTCGTGGACAGGCTTTCAAAATTCTGAAACGTTCTAGCCACGTAACTGTAGCAGTTAAAGAAAAATAATATCCCATAAGAAGGAGGGAAAAGATAGTGGGTCAAAAAGTTAATCCGCATGGTCTCCGCGTTGGCGTTATCAAAGGTTGGGATTCCAAATGGTACGCTGATAGAGATTATGAGAAATATCTGTTAGAAGACATCAAAATCCGTGAATTTATTAAAGAAAAACAGTTCCTGTCCGGCATTTCTAAAGTAGAAATTGAACGCGCATCCAATAAAGCCCGCATTTCCATCCATACTGCTAAACCTGGTATGGTAATCGGTCGTCAAGGCAGCAACATTGAACTGCTGAAAGAAGACCTGAAGAAAATGACTGATAGCGCAGTTGAAATCAACATTGTTGAAGTTAAAACCCCGGATATGGACGCAACTTTGGTTGCAGAGAACATTGCAGCTCAGCTGGAACGCCGTATCGCATTCCGCCGTGCTATGAAACAATGTGTTGGCCGTACTATGCGTATGGGCGCTAAAGGTATCAAAATCACCTGTGGCGGTCGTTTGGGCGGCGCTGAAATCGCTCGTAGCGAAAGCTATCGCGAAGGCAGCATTCCTCTGCACACTCTGCGTGCTGACATCGACTATGGCACTGCAGAAGCACATACCACCTATGGCCGTATCGGCGTGAAGGTATGGATTTACAAAGGCGAAGTCCTTCCTGAGAGCAAAGTAGCAGTTAAAGCTGCTCCGGCAAAGGAGGCATAATCTGATATGTTATTACCGAAGAGAGTTAAACATCGTAAACAACATAGAGGTCGTATGACCGGTCGCGCAATGCGTGGTAACCGCATCGCTCATGGCGATTTCGGCCTGGTAGCATTGGAGCCTGCTTGGGTAACCAACCGTCAAATCGAGGCTGCTCGTATTGCTATGACCCGTTACATCAAACGTGGCGGTCAAGTTTGGATTCAAATTTTCCCGGATAAACCGATCACTGCAAAACCGGCAGAGACTCGTATGGGTTCTGGTAAAGGTTCTCCGGAGTACTGGGTAGCAGTAGTTAAACCTGGTCGCGTGCTGTTCGAGATGAATGGTGTAGCTGAAGAAGTTGCAAAAGAAGCTATGCGTCTTGCTAGCCACAAACTGCCTATCAAATGCAAATTTGTGACCCGCGCACAACAGGAAGCTGAAGCTGCCGCACAAGAAAAGGGTGGTGAAGCTTAATGAAAACAACAGAAATTCGTGAATTGTCTGCTGCTGAGTTAGACACCAAATTGGCAGATTTAAAAAAGGAACTCTTCAATCTGCGTTTTCAAATGGCAACCGGTCAATGTGAAAACCCGATGAAAATTCGTGACGTAAAGAAATCCATTGCCCGTATCAAAACAATCCAGCGCGAACGCGAACTGAAGGCATAATTGTTTTGAAGATTAACAAGGAGGAAACAGTCGTGACCGAAGAAAGAAACGCACGTGTTACCCGTATTGGTAAAGTTGTCAGCGATAAAATGCAGAAAACTGTCGTAGTTGCAGTAGAACGTTTCGTTCAGCATCCGCTGTACAAAAAAGGCGTACAACATACTATTAGATTAAAAGCTCATGACGAAAACAACGATGCACGCATTGGCGACGTAGTTGAAATTATGCAAACTCGTCCTCTGTCCAAAGACAAATGCTGGCGTGTAGTTGAAATTTTAGAGCGTGCAAAATAATTTTGCCGTATAGATAGATCGGCAAGGGAGGGAAATCCATGATACAACAACAAACTATCCTTAATGTTGGTGACAACACTGGCGCTAAGAAAGTTATGTGTATCCGTGTATTAGGCGGTTCTTACCGTAGATATGCTAATATCGGTGACGTTATCGTATGTGCTGTTAAAGATGCATCACCCGGTGGCGTTGTAAAAAAAGGTGACGTAGTTAAAGCAGTTGTTGTTCGTTCCGTGAAAGGTGTACGTCGTGCTGACGGCTCCTACATCCGTTTCGACGAGAACGCAGCAGTTATCATTAAAGACGACAAGAGCCCGCGCGGCACCCGTATTTTCGGACCTGTTGCTCGCGAACTGCGTGAAAAAGATTACATGAAAATTATTTCTCTGGCACCGGAAGTGCTGTAAGAAATCAGATAACAACGCACTGTAAGGAGGTGTTCTTGACATGGCAAATGCTGTAAAGCTGCATGTTAAAAAAGGCGATACCGTTCTTGTACTGTCCGGTAAGGACAAAGGCAAGCAAGGTAAGATCGTTGAAGCTCTGCCTAAGAAAGCCAAAGTGGTTGTCGAAGGCATCAATAAAGTTAAACGTCATACCAGACCGTCTCAGGCAAATCCTCAAGGCGGCATCATCACTAAAGAAGCTCCGATTGTTGCTTCTAAAGTAATGTTGGTATGCCCGGCTTGCAAAAAAGCTACCCGTATTCAAAAGACCCTGGTTGCTGGTTCCTACGTTAGAACCTGCAAAAAATGTGGCGAAGTAATCGATAAATAATTTTCCGGGAAAGGAGGAAATTACTGAATGGCAAAGACCAGATTGCAAGAAAAATATTTGTCTGAGGTTGTTAAAGGCCTGCAAGACAAATTCCAATATAAAAATGTAATGGAAATCCCCAAAGTTGAGAAAGTTATCATCAACATGGGCGTTGGCGAAGCAGTAGGCAACAGCAAAGCTCTGGAGTCTGCAGTTGCAGATATGACTCAAATCGCTGGCCAAAAACCTGTTATCACCAAAGCTAAAAAATCCATCGCAAACTTCAAGGTACGTCAAGGTATGCCTCTGGGCGCTAAAGTTACCCTGCGTGGCGACCGTATGTACTACTTCCTTGATAAACTGATGAACCTCGCACTGCCCCGCGTACGTGACTTCCGTGGTGTTAGCGCAACTGCATTTGATGGCCGTGGCAACTATGCCCTGGGTCTGAAAGAGCAATTGATTTTCCCGGAAATCGATTATGACAAGATTGATAAAGTTCGCGGCATGGATATCATCATCGTAACTACCGCTAAGACTGACGAGGAAGCTAGAGAATTACTCAAACTCCTCGGCATGCCGTTCGGCGCATAAGTGAGGAGGGAATACATTGGCTAAAAAAGCCCTGATCGAAAAATGGAAAGGCGAGCCTAAGTTTGAAGTTCGCCGTTATAACCGCTGCAAAGTTTGCGGCAGACCTCATGGCTATATGCGTAAATTTGGCCTCTGCCGTATCTGCTTCCGTGAATATGCATACAAAGGAGCTATTCCGGGCGTAACCAAAGCAAGCTGGTAATACAGACTACTAAGGAAGGAGGGTATTTAAGTATGGTAATGACTGACCCGATTGCTGATATGCTTACTCGTATTCGTAACGCAAATTCAGTTCATCATGATAAAGTTGAAATCCCCAGCAGCAAGATTAAGGTTGCAATCGCTGAAATTCTGAAAGCTGAGGGCTTCATTAAAGATTTCGAAGTTATTGCTGACAGCAAACAAGGTGTTATCCGTGTCAGCCTGAAATACGGTGCTAACAAAGAGAAAGTTATCTCCGGCATCAAACGTATTTCTAAACCCGGTCTGAGAGTTTACTCTCAAAAAGACCAACTGCCTAGAGTCCTCGGAGGTCTGGGTATCGCATTGATTTCTACTTCTCAAGGCCTGATGACCGATAAAGCTGCACGTAAAGCTGGTCTGGGCGGCGAAGTACTCGCATACGTATGGTAATACTTGAAAGATAGGAGGTGCTCGTAAGTGTCTAGAATTGGTAAGATGCCAATTACTGTTCCCGCTGGTGTAACAGTTACTATTGAAAACAACTTTGTGACCGTTAAAGGTCCTAAAGGCGAACTTTCTCGCCAAATCAGTAAAAACATGAAACTGACCCTGGACAACGGTGTTCTGACTGTTGAACGTCCTAATGATGAGAAGGAAAACCGTTCTCTCCATGGTCTGTCCCGTACCTTGATCAACAACATGGTAGTAGGCGTAACCCAAGGTTTCAGCAAAACTCTGGAAATCAATGGCGTTGGCTATCGTTGTGCTCTGCAAGGTAAAAACATCAACTTTACTCTGGGTTTCTCTCACCCTGTAGTAAAAGAGCCGCCTGCAGGTATTACCTTTGAAGTGCCTTCTCCGAATAAGATCGTTGTAAGTGGCGCTAACAAAGAGGTTGTAGGCGCTGTTGCTGCTGACATCCGCACCCTGCGTCCGCCTGAACCTTACAAAGGTAAGGGTATCCGTTACGAGGGCGAATTTGTTCGTCGTAAGGTTGGTAAAGCTGGCGCTAAAGGTAAGAAATAATTTCTAAAAGAAGGGAGTGAAACTCTTGCTTAACAGAGTTGATAAAAACGAGAAACGTCAAAAACGTCATCTCCGTTCTCGTAGATATATTATCGGTACAGCAGAAAGACCTCGTCTGAACGTATATCGTTCCTTGTCTAACATTTATGCACAAGTAATTAACGATGAGACCGGCGAAACCATCGCTGCTGCTAGCACCGTTGAAAAGAACATGAAAGAAACCTATGGTGGCAACATCGAGGCTGCTAAAGCTGTAGGTAAGGCAATTGCTGAAAAAGCTATGGCTAAAGGCGTAAAAGAGGTAGTATTTGATCGTGGTGGTTACCTGTACCATGGTCGTGTAGCTGCTCTTGCTGAAGCTGCTCGTGAAGCTGGCCTGGTATTCTAAGAGAAGGAGGAAATAAAGTGGCGAACTTCGAAAATAAAGAAAACGAATTACAAGAAAGAGTCGTTTTCATCAACCGTGTTGCTAAGGTTGTTAAAGGCGGACGTCGTTTCTCCTTCGCTGCACTTGTTGTTGTAGGTGACGAAAATGGTCATGTAGGTATGGGTCTTGGTAAAGCTGCTGAGGTTCCCGAAGCTATTCGTAAAGGCGTAGAAGACGCTAAGAAAAACATGATCACTGTACCCATGGTTGGTACCAGTATCCCCCATGAAATCATTGGTGTATTCGGCGCAGGCCGTGTATTCCTGAAACCGGCTGCAGAAGGTACCGGCGTTATCGCTGGCGGCCCTGTACGTGCCGTATTGGAATTGGCTGGCGTACGCGACATTCTGACTAAATCTCAAGGTTCTTCTAACCCGAACAACATGGTTCGTGCAACCATTGAAGGTCTGAAATCCTTGAAGAGTGCTGAAGCTGTTGCAGCTCTGCGTGGTAAAACCGTAGAAGAATTGTTGGGCTAAGGAGGACTTTGTCATGGCACAAATTAAAATCACTCTGACCCGCAGCTTGATCGGTTACCCGAAAGATCAACGTGCAACCGTTAAAGCTTTGGGCTTAGGCAAAATCAATACTTTCGTAGTTAAAGAAGACACTCCGACTATTCGCGGCATGGTTCACAAAGTTGAACATCTCGTGAAAGTTGAAGAAGCGTAAGACAAGGAGGTGTACAGATAATGAATTTACATGAATTGTCTCCCGCTCCGGGATCTAAACGCGAAGCTGTTCGCGTAGGCCGTGGTCTGGGCTCTGGTCTGGGCAAAACTTCCGGTAAAGGCCAAAAAGGTCAAAAATCTCGTTCCGGCGGCGTTAAACGCCCTGGTTTCGAAGGTGGTCAAAGACCTCTGTACCTGCGTCTGCCGAAACGTGGCTTCTACAATAAATTCGGTAAAGATTATGTTGAAATCAACGTTAGCGTTCTCAACCGCTTTGAGGATGACACCGTTGTTGATCCCGTAATGCTCATCGAAGAAGGCATCATCAAGAACATTCGCGATGGTGTTCGTATCCTCGGTAATGGTGAATTGACCAAAAAACTTACCGTTCAAGCTATGGGCTTCAGCAAAACTGCTGAAGAAAAAATCATTGCAGCAGGCGGCAAGGTTGAGGTGATCTAAAGTGTTAGCAGCCCTTGCAAACATATTTAGAATTACAGAACTCAGGCAAAAAGTTGTATTTACTCTCGCCATGTTCATCGTATTCAGGGCTGGAACACACATACCTGTTCCTGGCGTTAATGCTACTGTAATTGAGCAGCTTTTCCGAAGCGGTAATCTCTTCGGTTTGCTGGATATGTTCAGCGGCGGCGCCTTGAGCAAATTCTCCATTTTTGCTATGAGTATTACCCCATACATTAATGCTTCAATTATTTTGCAGCTCCTGAAGGTTGTCGTACCAACTTTGGAACAATGGTCCAAAGAAGGCGAAGAGGGCTTCAAAAAAACCACCAAGCTGACTCGTATGCTGACAGTCGGCTTGGGCTTCATCCAAGCTTGTGGTATGGCCTATGGCCTGCGTGAAGCAATCAATAACCCCGGGATTGGTTCAATCCTGCTGATTGCTCTCACTTTGACTACAGGCACCGTATTCCTGATGTGGATCGGTGAGCAGATTACTGCTAAGGGTGTCGGAAATGGTATTTCCTTGATTATCTTCGCAGGTATTGTATCAAGGCTTCCTGATGGACTCCAAGTAATTTTCCAATACTTACAGGCTGGTACGGTTAATTTATTGAACGTAATTTTGTTCGCGGCTATCGCTTTGGCTATGATTGTTTTTGTAATCATGATTACCCAAGGCATTCGCAAAATTCCCGTTCAATATGCCAAGCGTGTTGTTGGTAGAAGAACTTACGGCGGTTCTACAAGCTTTCTTCCCTTAAAGGTAAATCAAGCAGGCGTAATCCCAATCATCTTCGCTTCTTCTGTGCTGATGTTTCCGATTACAATTGCTCAGTTTGTAGATATTCCTTGGGTTAAATCCATGGGGCAGATGTTAGGATGGGGAACTCCCCTCCACACTACCTTGTACATTCTCATGATTCTCTTCTTCACCTATTTCTATACAGCTGTTAGCTTGAACATAGGTGATTTAGCAGACAACATGAAAAAGAATGGTGGCTTTATTCCGGGTATCCGTCCTGGTAAGCCTACCAGCGATTATCTGGACAGAGTGATGTCTAGAATTACCTTGGCAGGCGCTATCTTCCTCTCATTAATCGCGCTTATGCCGAATGTAATAGGCTGGATGACTAAAATTGAAGGTATCTACTTCGGTGGTACCGCGCTCTTGATCGTCGTCGGTGTTGCCTTGGATACTATGAAGCAAATAGAGTCCTTGGTACTGATGCGTCATTATCATGGCTTTATGAAATAGGAGGAATACAGAATGTATATTCTTTTAATGGGCCCTCCGGGTGCTGGTAAAGGCACTCAAGCAGAAAGATTAGTTGAAGAATTCAAAATCCCTCATATCTCCACTGGAGACATGTTCCGTGCAGCTGTAAAACAGGGCACTGAGCTTGGTAAAGAGGCTAAAAAATATATGGACGCTGGCGGACTTGTTCCCGACGTCGTAACCATTGGCATCGTTCGCGAAGGCTTGTCCAAACCCGAATGTGCTGAGGGCTTTATGTTAGATGGTTTTCCGAGAACCGAAGAGCAGGCAGTTGCTCTCGACGGAATTCTCAGCGAGCTGGGCATTAAATTGACCGGTGTCATCAATATCGCTGTTCCTGATGCAGAATTGGTTGGCAGAGTGACAGGTAGACGCATTTGCAAAGCTTGCGGCGCTACTTACCATGTAAGCTTCAATCCTAGCAAGGTCGAAGGTGTATGTGATAAATGTGGCGGTGCCCTTTATCAACGTGATGACGATAAAGAAGAAACCGTTATGAATCGTTTGCATGCATACCATGCGCAAACAGAACCGTTGATCGAGTACTACAAAAAACAAGGCGTGTACAAAGAAATCGATGGCCTGCAAGCTATTGACAAAGTATATGCTGACGTTAAAGCTAGTCTCGGTTGTGACAAATAAGGAGGTAAACTGTGTCCAAACAAGACGTAATTGAAGTTGAAGGCACAATTCTTGAAGCACTTCCTAACGCCATGTTCCAGGTAAAACTGGCAAACGATCATGTGATTTTAGCACATATTTCCGGTAAGATTCGTATGAACTTCATCAAGATTTTGCCTGGTGACAAGGTTACCGTGGAGTTGACTCCGTACGACCTCAATCGTGGAAGAATTACTTATCGATTTAAATAACCAAGACAGGCAAAGAGGAGGTTTAATTTATGAAAGTAAGACCGTCTGTTAAGCCAATATGTGAAAAATGCAAAGTCATTAAACGTAAAGGCCATGTAATGGTAATTTGCGAAAATCCGAAACATAAACAAAAACAAGGTTAAGAAGGAGGTGCACTTTAATGGCACGTATTTCTGGTGTCGATTTACCGAGAGACAAACGTATCGAGTATGCTCTGCCCTACATCTACGGCATTGGCCTGACTCTTTCTCGTGAAATCTTAGCTAAAACTGGTATTAATCCGGACACTCGCGTTCGTGATCTGACTGAAGATGAAGTAGCGAAAATCCGTGAAACTCTGGATACTGAATATAAAGTAGAAGGTGACCTCCGTCGTGAGGAATCCCTCAACATCAAACGCTTAATCGAAATCGGCAGCTATCGCGGCAGAAGACATCGTATGGGTCTGCCCGTTCGCGGCCAAAATACCAAAAACAATGCCCGCACCCGTAAAGGTCCGAAACGTACTATTGCAGGCAAAAAGAAATAATTAGCGAGGGAGGGATAAACCAGTGGCTGGCAAGAAAGTTGTTCGCAACAAGAAAAAAGTTAGCAAAAATATTCTTAGCGGTGTAGCGCACATTCGCTCCACCTTCAATAATACTATTGTTACCATCTCTGATACTGAAGGTAACGTTTTGAGCTGGGCATCCGCTGGCGGCCTCGGCTTCCGTGGCAGCCGTAAGAGCACTCCGTTTGCTGCACAAATGGCTGCTGAAGAAGCAACCAAAGCTGCTATGGAACATGGCTTGAAACAAGTTGAAGTATATGTAAAAGGTCCTGGCGCAGGTCGTGAAGCTGCAATTCGTGCACTTCAAGCTGCAGGTCTCGAAGTTAACTCCATTAAAGACGTTACTCCGATTCCGCACAATGGCTGCCGTCCGCCGAAACGTAGAAGAGTATAATTGGAGGTGTAAATAGATGGCAATTGATAGAACGCCTATCCTGAAAAGATGCAGATCTTTAGGCTTAGCTCCTCAATTTCTGGGTGTTAACAAGGAATCTAAACGCCAACCTAAACGCCAAAACAGAAAAAAGAGTGAATATGGCATTCAGTTAACTGAAAAACAAAAAGCTAAATTTATCTATGGTGTCTTGGAAAGACAATTCCGTGGCTACTATGATAAAGCTAAAAAGATGGAGGGTATCGCTGGTGAAAACCTGTTGATCCTTCTTGAGAGAAGAATCGATAACGTAGTTTATCGTTTGGGCCTGGCTAGCACTCGTCGTCAAGCTCGCCAAATCGTAAGACATGGCCACATTGCTGTTAACGGCAAACGTTTGGACATTCCTTCCGCTCTGGTATATGCTGGTGACGTTATTTCCGTAATGGAAAACAGCCGTTCCAAAGAATACTTCAAAGGCATGGATGAAAAAATGGCAGCTCAAACCTCTCCTGCATGGCTGGTACAAGATACCACCACTCTGGGCGGTAAAGTTGACCGTTATCCTACTCGTGAGGAAATTGATGTTCCTATCGAAGAGCAGCTCATCATTGAGTTGTACTCCAAATAATTAGTGAACATCTTGTGCCACCCACTTATGTGACGTATTGTGGTAATACGCGATAGAAGGAGGCTTTCCGAATGATTGAAATTGAGAAACCTAAAATGGTGACAGCTGAAATCAGCAAAGATGGACGCTATGGCAAGTTCGTTTGGGAGCCGCTCGAGAGAGGCTACGGCATTACACTGGGCAATAGCTTGCGCCGTGTATTGCTTTCCTCCCTTCCGGGGGCAGCAGTAAAATACGTTAAAATTGACGGTGTACTGCACGAGTTTGCTACAATTCCCGGTGTTCGAGAAGACGTTGCAGACGTTATTCTGAACATCAAGGCATTGTGCCTGAAAATGGACTGCGAAGAGGAAAAAATCCTGCGTATTGAATGCTCTGGTGAGCAGGAAGTTACCGCAGCAAATATTATTGCTGACGCTGATGTAGAGATTTTGAACCCTGAGCTGCACATTGCGACTTTAGATAAAGACGCAGTTTTCAATATGGAAATCCATGTTGATAAAGGCCTTGGCTACGTACCTGCGGATAAAAATAAACAAGCAGATAAGCCTATTGGTACTATTCCGGTAGACTCCATTTACTCTCCTATTACTAGAGTGAAATTTGCTGTTAATGATACCCGTGTTGGTAACGTTACCAATTATGACAAGCTTACTTTAGAAGTTTGGACTGATGGCAGCGTAATGCCCGATGAAGCTGTTAATATGGCTTCCGGCATCTTGATTGATTATCTTAAGTTGTTCCAAACCGGCGATGTTGCTAAACCTATGATTAGCGTTGCTGGTGGCTCTGAACCGGAAGGTGTAGAGCCAGAAAAACCGGGTCCTGGTTCCATGTCTATTGACGACCTTGATTTCTCTGCTCGCAGCAACAACTGCTTGCGTCGTGCAGGTATCAATACCGTTGATGACTTGACTCAGAAATCCGAAGAAGATATGATGAAAGTTCGTAACTTGGGTCGTAAGTCCCTGGATGAAATCAAGAAAAAATTGAGTGATCTGGGATTGTCCTTACGCAAGAACGATGAAGACTAATAAGGGGGTCAGAAGCACATGGCATACAGAAAACTGGGTCGTAACTCCAGCAACCGTAAGGCTCTGTTTCGCAGCATTTTAACTTCCTTCTTCAAATATGGCAGAATCGAAACCACCATTACCAAAGCTAAAGAAGTTGCAAAGCAATCTGCTGAACTGATTACTTTGGCAAAACGCAATGACTTGCACGCTCGTCGTCAAGTTCTGGCTGTTCTGGTTGATGAGACTGTAACCAAAAAACTTTTTGAAGAAATTGCTCCGAAATATGAAGGCAGACAAGGCGGCTATACTCGCATTTACAGAGTAGGTCCTCGTCGCGGTGATGCTGCAGAAATGGCTATCATCGAGCTCATCTAATTAGAGTTTTCAAAGCAGGAACTTAGGTTCCTGCTTTTTTATTTTATTAATAAACTATTAAAGACTATCTTCATACCATAAATGGAGATAGTCTTTTTATTTACAGTATTTAATTCTATTGACATCTGTAGGATAAAGTATATTATAGAAGTATAGGGTACAGCTGTTTGATTTGCAGTATAGGTTGAAGGGTATGCAAAAGGAGGACAATTATGCTTACAAAAAGCTTTATTGAGTTCTTATATGAGGCTGCACATATACAGCGTTGGAATGATCATCTGCGTCCAAGTGGATTTACGGAGCTTGATAAGCAGGCTCATAAAATGATGATTATGTATGTATTGGCTAGGCATGAGGAAGACGATCATAATGCTAAGCTGAATTGGCGTGTACTAGTCGAGGGTGGTATTTTTGAATTTCTTCATAGAAACGTATTGACGGACATTAAGCCACCTGTTTTTCATGAGCTAATGCGTGTACATGGTAAAGAGCTTAATTCTTGGGTTTACAAGGAGTTAAAGCGTCGTATTCCTGATATAGACCAGAAGCTGATGGATAAAATTAAGAGATATTTTGAAGATGCAGAATATTATCCCAAGGAAAAGAAAATTTTACGTGCAGCCCATTATTTAGCAAGCCAGTGGGAGTTTGGGCTTATATATCATTTTAATCAAGGCATATATGGCATAGAAGAAACCAAGCAGGATATTGATAGCGAGATAGAGGATCATTTTGATTTAGCTGGTGTACAGAAGCTGGCCTTAAAAGGTAAGAGCAGCAAGTTTGTTGATCTTATAGGACAATTACGTTTTCAGAAGCGCTGGGCACAGTCTCCTAGAGTTCCTGAAACATCTGTTATGGGACATGTGCTTTTAGTTGCAATTATGGCATATTTTTGTGCACTTAAGCTGGATGCAAGTGATGATCGTATTGTAAGTGACTTTTTGTGTGGACTTTTCCACGATTTGCCGGAGGTTCTTACGAGGGATATTATTTCTCCAATTAAACGAAGTGTAGAAGGACTTGATGATTTAATCAAAAAGATTGAAGAGCGCCAGGTTGGAGAAAAAATACTGCCGCTTTTACCTTATACTTGGCATCAGGACATATTGTATTACACGCAAAATGAGTTCAGTGATAAGGTTATTGTAGATGGCAAGGTAAAGCCCTCTACTGTAGAAGAGATTAATGACAAGTACAATGTTGACGGTATGGGCTATAAGCCGGTGGATGGTACAGTCGTAAAGGGCTGTGATCATTTGGCGGCCTTTGTGGAGGCATGGCTTTCACGTCGTTACGGCATCACCTCTAAACACCTTGAGGATGGAGAAAATAGCATTCGTGAGCAGTATCGCGGCAAGGTTATCGGCGGTATAGATTTTGGTAGTATTTATGAAGAGTTTGAGTCGAATGAATGAAATATTGATGAGATATCTTATAACTAAGAGTGATGCAGATTTTATAGCAGTTATATAGTCTAATATAAGTAAATATAAAAAAATATGCAACTTCTAATTGAAATTTAGGTTTTTTAATATTTGTCATAATTTCTAATTAGTGTTTTAGAACTACAATTACAAAAACATAAAATAGAAAAGTGCTAAAAACTATAAAATGACATGGTGTCTACTACACAAGAAAGTATAATAAGAATTTTTCGTGCAAGGATTTTCTTTTCGATGGAGAATACTCATATAATCAATTTTTGGAGGTGTTATTATGAAGTTTAAATTGTTGCTTTTATCATTTTTGATTGCATTACAGACTATTGTATTGCCAGCTTATGCTAAAAACGTAACATTTAGTAATATGGCAATAGAAATGGATGATGGCTACGTTCAAACTGTGAATAAAGCTGATGGTTACCAATTTGATAACAAAGAAGTGCATTCAACTATTTTTTTAGATATTATTAGGCACAATCTTCGTGACTAGAACTCGTTAGAAGATATAAAACAAGGAATTTTAAGTAATAATGAAAAAGCTAATAATGCTAAACATAAGGTCATTTGTAATAAATTCGAAAAAATCAACAATCAGGATGTTCTTCATTTTGTTGAGTTAGTTTATTTTGATACAAAAGAAGCAGGTGAACAACAGAAAGCGAAAATTATTGCAGTTAGAGATAGATATAGTTTTTTTAAACCTAAGGAGATTTATTTAGTGACTTTAATGTTACCAGTGCAATATTATGAAAAGCATAAAGGCGACTTCAATGAAATTGTTAGAAGCATAAGCTTTAAAGAGCCTATGCGCAAGGTAAAGATAAAAGGTACTAAGTACAATTATATGATTCCTGAATATTTTATTGATCTTCCTGTCAGTACAAGCGATACTCATGTGTTTTATTCTGGGATAGAAAAACTGATTACCGCAGTAATGGTTGAGTCCATGGAAATTCATACTGAACTTCCCCAAAATATTGATAATTTAAGTAAGGAACAACTTGTTCGAATTGAAGCAGATACAAAGGAGTATATAAGCAAAGGAACTCGTAATAAAATTAGGAATTGGCGTTTTGAATATGGTATTCTTAATGGAAATAAGTGTTTAATTTACGACTACGATGAAGTTACATCTCATAATAAAAGTTATGTATTTGTAGACAATGGAAAATTTGTATCTTTTGATTTTGGCTATCCTACTGCCATGGAATCAGAGTATATTGAATTAGTTAATTTAATGGTTAATAGTATTTCTAAATAAAATATTTACAAGGAGAGGGCAATACCGTCTCCTTGTTTTCTTTTATTTAGAAAACCTCGTGTTAGACGTAGTGATCAAAATAGCTAAAGAGTTCTATTAGAAAAAAATTCTCCTTTTAGGCGGTAAATGACAAACCACTAGCTATGCTGGTGGTTTTTATTATATTTGAAGGGATTTTTGACGTGTTTATGGAATAAATATAAAGTAAAGTATAAAGTGCTTTTGCTAGAAATGCATATGACTACAAAATAATAAACGATAAGGATGGCAAATAATTATTTCGCTATTTTTGTAGAGTGTTAAGTATTAATTATACTGGAAATGGTGAAATTTACAAAACATTATTTTAGAATGGCTGTCTTTGAATTGAGCTCAGATATTTTATAAAAAACTTATTAAATAAGGGGGCGAAGTTATGCTTTTAGGAATAGACGTAGGCGGTACCTTTACGGACGCTGTACTGCTTGAGGAGGCAGAGATTGTGGCACAGGCTAAAACGCCTACAACTCATTCTGACGTTTTGCAGTGTATTTTAACGGCTTTGGATAAGGTTTTGCCTGAGCAGGAAAAACTTGGAAAAATTGAAAGAGTTGTAATTTCCAGTACTATCGTGACCAATGCGCTGACAGAAAACAAGCTTGACCCAGTATTTTTGGCGGTTATTACAGGTCCAGGCATGAATGTTACTCATAAATTTCCTGTAACTCCCTATTTTGTCAGCGGCTATGTGGACCACAGAGGCAAAATTACGGCACAGATTGACTGGACTAAGCATTGTGATTTGCTAAGACGCAGAGGTAATAACGGTGTATGTGCCATCAGCGGCAAATTTTCTGTTCGTGATCCGCAGCTTGAGTACCAGCTGGAGCATGAGCTGAAACAGAACGGCTACAACAAGATTTTTCTTGGCAGTGAGCTGAGCGGCGAGCTTAATTTTGTGCGACGTACTAATTCTGCATATTTTGCAGGTGCTGTTTATAAAATTTTTAAGAGCTTTGCTGGCAAGATTCAACGTGCAATGGCAGAAAGAGGCGTGTACGCTCCCGTTCACGTTCTAAAGGCAGATGGTGGTACTCTGCCTTTGGAGGCAGCTATTAATCAGCCAGTGGAGGCTATTTTTACAGGTCCTGCAGCTTCTGTTTTGGGAATTGAGGCTTTAGCAGCACCTAATGTAAAAAGTATTTCCTTGGATGTTGGCGGCACAACGACAGATATTGCTTTTTGGGAAAATGGTTTACCTTTGATGGCTCGCAAGGGTGCAGTTGTTAATGGTTATCCTACAGCAGTACGTGCCTTTCATATGCGCAGCGTAGGCATAGGCGGTGACAGTGCTATTACTAAAACTGAAGCAGGTTATAAGGTTGGCCCTCTGCGTCAGGGCCCTGCGGCAGCTATTGGCGGCGACAAGGCAACCTTGTCCGATGCTCTTATTGTGGCAGGCTATGTAAGCTTTGGCGATGCTGCTAAAAGCTTAGCGGCTTTGGCGGAATTGGGCGACGAGCCTAAGGCTGAGGCAGAAAAAATTGTGCAGGCTGCAGTTAATACTATTAGAACAACTATTGCAGAAATGCTGGATGAATGGGTGAAGCAGCCCGTATATACAGTTGACGATGTGATTCGTGGTACGGAATTTGTACCTGAACAGCTCATTGGTGTTGGCGGCGGCTCCTTAGGCTTGATTAAGGCATTAGGTAGGGTTATGGAGCTGCCTGTTGATATTCCCAAAGGCGCAGTAGTGGCAAACGCTATTGGCGCAGCAGTAGCAAGGCCTACACTTTCCGCCGGTCTGCGAGCTGATACTACGGATGGCTTTTATATTATTCCTGAAAGTGGTAAGCGTGAACGTCTGCCAAAAGGCTTTAATGAGCAAAAGGCTGAGGCTATTTTGTCAGACTGGCTCAGTGAGCAGACAGCAGATTGGCAGCTTCCTGATCAGGAAATGGAGCTTATAAGCTGTGAGCATTTCCGTACAGTACACAGCTATTATGATACAGGTGATATTTATAATCTGCGTATGCAGCTTAAGCCTGGAATTTTGCACAAGGTTCAGGGTAGGGAGGTGGATTTCTGATGGCAAAGGATACTCTAGGTTTGGTATTTTTTCCCGCCTTTGACTGGATGATTAGTGCAGGTCATCCCGAGCGTCAGGAGCGCCTGCTTTATACACGTGACCAATTGGAGGAGGAGGGATTATTTGACTGTCCCGAAATCAGGGAGTACAGGCCACGTTTGGCGCAGCTCAATGATCTGCAGCGTGCTCATATTGGCGTGCCTGAAATTGGACGCCTTATTACTCCTGCTCATCTTACATCAGCAGGAGGTTGCTTAGTTGCAGCTGACGCAGTAATGAAAAAAGAGGTTAAGCGTGCCTTTGCACTGGTCCGTCCTCCCGGACACCATGCAATGCGTGTTGTCCATGGCATCAGAGGCTTTTGTACTATCAACATAGAGGCTGTATTGGTAGAATATCTACGCAGTAAGTATGGTGTGCACCGCATTGCTGTAGTAGATACGGACGTGCATCATGGTGACGGCTCGCAGGACGTTTTTTATCACGACCCTAATACCTTGTATATTTCCTTTCATCAGGACGGACGTACTCTTTATCCGGGAACAGGTTTTCCTAATGAAGCAGGTAGTCCAGGAGCGTGGGGAACAAATATCAACTTACCGCTGCTGCCCGGTACTGGTGACGAGGGATTGCATCGCTTATACGATGGGCTTATTTCTCATATTTTGGAGGATTTTCAGCCTGAGCTTATTTTGAATTCTGCAGGTCAGGACAATCACTTTAGTGATCCATTGGCCTCTATGCAGGTAAGTGCCCAAGGCTACGCAAGGCTGGCGGACAAGCTGCAGGCGGACATTGCAGTTTTAGAGGGTGGCTATTCTATTGAAAGTGCTCTCCCTTATGTAAATACCGGTATTATTCTGGCTATGGCAGGTATGGACTATAGCAAGGTTGTAGAGCCTGATATACGTGGCCTAAAGGCGCAGGATCCGCGCTGCAATAAACGTGTGGACCAGCTTATTGAAGAGGTTGGAGCTATGTACTTTAACCGCGCAAAAACTAAGCAGGAACTGCTTGCCCAATGCGGTGGCACCTGGCAGCGTCATAAGCATATTTATTATGACGAAGAGGGTATTCGTGAGGAGCAGATAGAAACAGTTCGTTATTGTCCGCAGCGCAAATGTGGCGGTTACTTTAGCATTGCAACGGCGGCGGAGAATACACGCTTTGGCGACCAAAGTGCGTATATTGTTTGTATTCCTCGTGATATTTGCCAAAGCTGCCGAGACAAGGCCAAGGACGAGGCACTTAGAGAAAAGAAAACAGGACGCTGGCAGTACGTGTTTATTCAAAATATTGTAGACGGCTATATTGAAACAGTGTAAAATTATCTAGGACTTTGGCGTAAGCTGAGGCCCTGAAATTTTATTTTGAATCATAAGGAGTACATATTTTAGATGTTAAATATTGGATGTCATTTATCTTCTTCTAAAGGATTTTTGGCGATGGGCAAAACTGCTTTGTCTATTGGTGCCAACACATTTCAGTTTTTTACTCGTAATCCTAGAGGTGGCAAGGCTAAGGCCGTAAAGTCTGATGATGCAGCAGCTTTAGTTGCTTTGTGCAAGGAGCATAATTTTGCACAGCTTGTGGCTCACGCACCTTATACCATGAATGCCTGCGCTGCGGACGAGGGCCTGCGCCAGTTTGCTCAGCAGGTTATGGAGGGCGATCTGGAAATGCTGGAATACGTGCCTGGCAATTTGTACAACTTCCATCCTGGCAGCCACGTTAAGCAGGGAACAGAGGTTGGTATTACCAAGATTACAGAGATTTTGAACGCTGTTCTGCATAAGGATTTGCACACCACTGTACTACTGGAAACTATGGCAGGCAAGGGCAGTGAGGTAGGGCGCAGCTTTGAAGAGCTGGCAGAAATCATCAGCAGAGTGCAGCTAAATGAGAAAATGGGTGTATGCCTTGATACCTGCCACGTTTTTGACGGTGGCTATGATATTGTCAATGACTTGGACGGGGTGCTGGAACAGTTTGATAAAATCATTGGCTTGGACAGATTAAAGGCCATTCATTTGAACGACAGTCTTAATGTTCTTGGCAGCCATAAGGACCGCCACGCCTGCATTGGTGCCGGTAATATTGGCTTGGAGGCGCTGACCAGAGTTGTTAACCATCCTGCATTGCGTCATCTGCCTTTTAATTTGGAAACTCCTAACGAGCTGGATGGCTATGCAGCAGAAATCAAGCTGATGCGCGAAAGATACGTGGAGTAGGAAAATATAGTTTAGAGACAAAAATAGACTTCCTTAGACAAAGCTAGAGAAGTCTATTTTTATACAATGATTCACTATTTATTTTTAAGAGAATCTTCAGCTACTTTTAAAAGCTCACGGTCTTCTTCAAGTGACTTTAAGGTATTTTTATACCCTATGAAATATCCGCCTAAGACTAAAGGTGCGCTAAATGTCATACCTAGATAGTTAAAAGTATGATTATGAATATATTTTGAGTTGCAGCAGCATATAGGCCAGCTGGCTCTGTTAGATTTAAATTCTTTGTGAATTAGTAGTACTTAACTCGACATATATGATTAAATTGTGCTATAATATTAAGACAGTGAAGTGGTTCTTTGAGAACCATTTTTCTGACAATTAAATACAGTTTTAATTCTAAAGAAATAATACTAATATGAAGTTGTAGCGTATCAATTTCTCTTAAACCGGGAAGCCTGCGGTTCTGCGTAGGTAAAGACCTGTCTTTGAAAGCTTAAAATCATCTGAAGCGTTTGTATAGGATGTGTACGGATGGTTTTGAGTAGGAAAAGATTTAAATCGGGGATGTACTGGTTTCGACGGGGGTAGGTGCGGTATGATAAGCGAGCCGTGGTTCCATCTGCACGATAATCGGTGGGCCGTTTAAATATAAACGCTGAACAAGAATACGCTTTAGCAGCCTAACTGCTAACTGTTCTCTGAGCTTCTCCTGCCGGTGAGGAAGAACAGTCAATAGACAGGATACCTTAAAGCCCTCTCCCTAGAGCTTTTTGGGAAACACTTTGGGATAGCAACTTGGGCGCCCGTCGATAGGCATCTGGGAAGCGAAATAAAATATGTCGTCTGCGCTCGGAGAAAGTTGTATGGCAATATTTTCGGACAGGGGTTCGACTCCCCTCATCTCCACCACGCCAGCAGATATAGTGTCGGTAGTTAATTCGATGACTATATTTTCTTTATATACGGATACTTTATATACAAAAAGATTGATAAGTTGTCTTTTGGCAAGTTCGTCTTTTTGTATAAAGATATCGTTGCGTAAAGCTTGGAGAGTATCAACAATTTCAGATTTACTCATTTTTGGAAGCGAGGAGTTTTTTCCTATCGCTTCCAATTCTTTTTTTATCGCAATAAGCTCTTTTTTTACTTGCGAAAGTCGCTGAATATCAAAAGCATCAGCAACGCCTTCTTCAATCAGGCTATAAAGGTTATTTAATTTACGCTCGGCTGCATTTCGGGCGTCTGTTAACTCAGTAAGCCTATAGCCTGTTGATTTTATTAATTCTTCATAGGCCTTTGACATATTCCTACCTATTCTTTCCATACTTTCTTCGGAAAAAATATGCTCAGCGATAGCTTCCATAACTTTGTCTTCAATGACATCGCGGTTAATCATTTTCATAGAGCAGCCTTGTTCGGCTGTTCTTTTTTTATTTCCGCAAAGATAATATGTATAAATATTTCGGGAGCCATCTTTACGCATTTTGCCTAACATCCTATGGCCATTCATGGCCTGACCACATTCACCACAGAAAATTTTTCCAGAAAGCAGATAGGATTCTTTTGCAGAATATCTGCCATTACGGTGCCTATTGTTTTTACATATTTCAGCCACCATGGCAAACTGTTCAGGAGATATGATGGCTGGAATAGCATTTTCAATACGGATTAGGTCGGGACTGTCTTCTGGATGGGTATTCCTTTTTCCGTTCTTCATCGTAACGGATTTGTTAAAAATATAGGTGCCCTTGTATTTTTCATTGCGAAGAATATCATGCATACTGTTTTTGGAGAAGGGTTTTCCTTCTCTGGAAACAAAGCCTTTTTCTGTTAGTGCTCTAGTAATTTCCGCATAGCCTTTGCCTTCCAGGAACATGGAGAAAATCATTTTTACGCCCTCAGCTTCCCGTGGCTCAATAACATATTGTTGATCTACTATCTTATAGCCAAAGGGAGGACGGCCGCCGTTAAACAGTGCTTTGTAGGCGTTCTCGTTTAAGCCTTTGCGGACTTCCTTTGCAAGGTTGCGGCTGTAATAGGCAGCCATGCCGACCAGGACGCTTTCCATCATCTGGCCTTCAGGGGAACTGTCTATGTTCTGCACGGCGTATTCATATCTGACGCCTAATTGGTCAAGAGTGTTTTTAAAGGTGTAGTAGTTAAATTCGTTGCGTGCGTTACGGTCAATCTTGTGGAAGATGATGACGTCAAATTTGTGGGACATAGCATCAACCATCATTTGATTATACGCATCACGTTTTACTATATCACGAGCAGATTTTGCTTCATCCACGTAGATATTGCTGACTATGTAGTGCTTTTTGCGGCAGTATTCAGTGCAGGCACGAACCTGCGCATCAATGGATTCTTCTCTTTGCATATCAGAGGAAAAGCGTGCGTAAATTACAGCCCTCTTAATTTCGGACATAAAAAATACAGCTCCTTTACTTGTTGCTTGAAAATACTCTAAAGTTTTAACTTGCTTGTAACTTTCGCTAAAAGGCCTATTTTTAAGAGGTGATTAGCAAGGCATAGGCGATTTACTAGTAAAAATGCGAAACTTACTATAAAGTTAACTTGAATGTAATTTGCTAAAATTGAGTATGTAGTAGCAGAGCTGAGCACATTATGTTATAATAATAGTGTACTCAGTCTGCTTATTTATTTTATCGTAAGCGTATCACTGTAGATTGATTACATGGCCCCTTGGTGTTGCAGCACCAAGGGGCTTTTTCTATGTTCGGGAGAGTCGAACAGCTGGAGGAATGTGCTATACTGCATTAGTATCCATAAGCTGAAATACCCTTTAGCAACATATTTATTCCAGGTGTTGAAACGATTGCGTAATCAGTGGTTCCCCTAACTGTTACAGATACATATAAATTTATTACTCTATTCTTAACTCTTAACAAAGGTGCTCCTTCTACGTTCCAATGTCTGGACATCATTTTTACATTGGGTAAAAACACAAGCTTTTCTATTGTTTGGTGCGGAGGTATAACTGAATTTGGAGTAGCATTTGGATTGCCCGCATTCATGTATTTCATACCATCAAGAAAAGGTACTCCATACGGTTGCCCATCCACGTCTATACTACTGTCTTTCCAATTGATAACAGCTACAGCATCTGTGTTATTTGTGATGCTTACACCGATACCTCTAACGGATATAACGACTTTACCATCAATATAATAATCGTTTAGCAAAGGGGTGTCATAGCTATAACCACCAAGAGGTAAAACTGGAGTGACGCTTACACCCAAGATTGATCCAGATTTTGCTTCTCCAGTGAACTTTACATCACTTATAGAATAGGCGTGAGCGAAAGATGTAAACATCAACAAAAAAGTAACTACAAGCATTAAAATTCTTTTCATCATAAATCATCCTTCCTTAGCCGCCATAATGGCGGCTTTTTTATTTTATGCCTGATTGCTTCCAGCTCACTAACAGAGCAGTCACAATAAAGGTCATTGTTTTTGCTGTGCTTTATTTCGTGCTTCATAGTCTCTATATTAGCTTCACGACTATGTCTTGAATTAAGCACAAACGTTTCAAAGCCGTCTTCATCAGCACAGATGAAGCCTTTTACTTTATATGGGAGTGGATAAAAGATAACTCGTTCTTCATTCAATGAAACCACTTTCTTTCTTTTTCATTCGTGACACAAGGTCAGCTACAAATTTAACATCCTCAGGAGCAAGGTCTTTGCTGGCATCCATAAGAATGCGCAGATCAGGATTATCATGTATTTGTTGAGCTAACGCAGCTGTTTCAGGGTTCTTATAATAACCATAATCGTTATCGCTGCCAGTCAACTCATCCAAAGAACATCCTATTAGTTTTGCGAGCTTTTTAAGAGTGGATAGCTTAGTATTTTCGTCACCTTTCTTAAAAAGTCCGTCTATTGTGGTATATGGAATTCCAGACATTCTTGCAACATCTGTTTTTTTGTAACCATTTTCGTTCATATATTGTTCTAATCTTTCTACAACTGACATAAGGTAGGCCTCCTAATTCCTTAACAATATTAAAGCACAAAGCGATTACTTTGTAAAGTAAAGTTTTACCCTATATAGTATTTTTTTTCCTAAAAGGCGTTGACAATTTACGTTGTAGGGTATATATTTATAAACAAGTTACCCCACGGGGTAAAAAAGAAAGGAGTGAAAGTGATGTTCCCGAACCTTGAAGCAGAAATGGCTAGACAAAAATTGACTAATGCTGACTGCGCAAAAATTTGTGAAGTAACTGAAAAAAGCTTTTCTAATAAACGTTGTGGAAAGACTGAGTTTACTTTATCTGAAATAAAAACATTGAGAGCTGTACTGTTCCCGAGTTGTACATTAGAGTATTTGTTTTCTGAGAAACCAGAGATATAAGCGAGGGGCAAACTATGAAAAAGGTTGAATGCGTGGTACTCAATCCGGACGCATACAAAAAAAACCATGCGGCTCAACGGCAATTGGCGGCATGGCTTGTGCGATATGGGATTGAGCGTGGCACAATAAAGAATCCTTCCGAAAGGAGTGATGCTAATGGCCAAAAAGAAGAGAAAGTGCTGTATATGCGGTGCGGATCTGGCGGACAAAAACTTTGCTCAGGTCTATGACGATGAGCAGAAAAAAGTTGTAGTTGTGTGTCCTGGCAGATGCTACCGGGCGCGAATGATGAAAGGATGGTTAACAAGATGACTAAAAAAGAAATGCCCTCCACCACGGCAATGGCAGAGGGCGCAAGGCTGAAACGTGGCAGAGGCGGCAACCTCTCCACAGTGCATATTATAGCATTGCTGGTGATGATTGTCACTATTGCTGTGATCTATTGGCCGCAGGACCATTACTATGAGGCTCATTACTTTGTAGTTAAGCAGGATCAAACCCTTTGGGATATTGGTGCTAAATGCCAGGATATGGGAGACCCTAGAGATATAAGAGAGATTATATATCACATCCGCAAGGATAACGGCTTAGGCCAACACATTTATCCTGGACAAGAGCTGCGTGTATTTGTGGAGGTGGAACCTAAGCAATGAAAGCAGACCAATTAGCAAGACATTATGCCAAAGTCGAAACAAATCTTATTGAGCTAAACCCTGAGATGCTCATAAAGCAGGTTAAGGAATACGGATACTTGTACAAATCTGTATACAATTTGGTAAATGCACCGAGAAACGTTTTGAGCTTTCGGTTGTATAAGGACAAGGCTTATGTATTAAAAGATGATTATGTGTCATTCTTAACCGATTTGGCACTTATCAGATATAAGTTTTCCCGCAAAAAACATAAAGGAGGTAAAAAGTAAAATGATTATCAAATCCCTCGAGCTGACTAACTTTAAAAATCAGCAAAATTTCAAGATTGACTTTGCGGAACCCGTCACCAATATCTACGGTGCCAACGGTGCAGGCAAAACCACTATCTTGGACGCCCTGAGCTTCCTGCTTTGGCAAAAAGATAACAAAGGCAATTCTGATACAAAGATGCGGCCCTATGGTGCTGATGGTCAGCTGCTGCATGACATTGATACTACCGTTAAGGGTACCTTTGCGGTCAATGACTATCAATTTACGCTGGAGGTCGTCTATAAGGAAAAATGGACTAAGGTGTCAGGCACTGATGAGCGCAAGCTGACCGGAAACACAACAGATTTTTTTGTTGATGGTGTACCCAAAAAGGCTAAAGATTATGCAGCGTTTATCGAAGAGTATTTTTTGGAACCTTGGTTTAGCTTGACTAGCAATCCTGCAACATTCCCTAGCCTCAAATGGCAAGAGCAACGTAAGCTGCTTGTAGACCTTGTAGGCGACATTGATAACACTGCTGTGATTGCTGAAAAGCCTGAGCTAGAGCCAATCCTTGCAGATGTTGAAAAATACGGCGTAGATGACCTGAGAGCAAAGCTTGCGAAGGAAAAGAAAGGCTATGACAAGATTGTCAGGGATATGCCCATCCGCATTGATGAACGCCGTAAAACATTAAGCGGTATCGAGGAGCCTGCAGAGCTGCGCAAAAAAGCAGAGCTGACACTGCTTAAATATCGTGAGCCTTTGGAACAGCTGCAGGCTGAAAGAGCTGCTATTGTTAGCGGTAGCCGAAAAGCTCAGATTGAAGAGCAGATTGCCACTATTAAAGCAAAAATGGATGCGGCTAAAGCACTTTGGCGAGAAACTGTAGCTAAGGTTGAGGCTCCCTACCAAAAAAAGGCAGATGAGTTTATGGCTAAGGGCAAAGCCAATGCAGAGAAAGTTACAATCTTGCGCCGTCAGATGCTGGCAGAGGAAAAGAATATCAGCGATATGAAAGAACGTCTTGCTAAGCTGGGAGACACCTGGGAAAGCGTTGACCAAGAGGTTTTTGCTGATACTGAGTGCCCTTGCTGCCATCGTCCTTACACTCCTGATATGCTGCAGCCTATGCTTGAGCAGTTTAATCAGAGCAGGAGTAACCGCCTGGAAGAACTGAACAATCAAGGCAGCGCTCTCAGTGTTGAGCTTAAGGAGAGGGAAGAGAGTAAGGCAAATTTACTGGCCGAGATTAACCAGCTTGCGGCATATGAGCAGGATGAGCTGCCTAAGCTTTTAGTGGAAACCAAAAAGCTCAAAGAACAGGCTTTAGCAAAGGTGCCCGACTTGGAGGCCTTTGTTAATTCCGAAACTCAGGAAGCTTTTTGGGTGCTGCGTGAATCCCTGCAGTGTAGAGAGCGCGAACTGGAAGAAGCTCGCCTTGATGTTGTAATCCAGCTGCAAAACATTGACCAAAAGATTGAAGTAGCTCGTAAGCCTGTGGACCAGGCCAACGAAGCAATGGCTCGCTTAAAACTGGATGAGGAAACTAATGAGGTTATCGCTCAGCTGCAGGCAGAGAAAAAGAATGCAATGCTAATGGTTGGTGATGTGGAGCTGAAGCTTAGTCTGCTGGACAAATTTGTCGTAGCCAAGATGGATATGCTCAGTGAGCGCATCAATGGTTTGTTTAACGAGGTTAACTTTAAGTTGTTTGATGCAAACATCAGCAATGAAGGCATCAAGGAAACCTGCGAGCTGACTATGCACGGTGTGCCCTACCGCCAGCTGAGTAATGCTGAAAAATGCAGGGCTGGTATGGAGGTTGTAAGGGCAATCTCTCAAAAAATCAATATCTGCAATCCTGTTTTTGTGGATAACCGTGAAAGCATTACTGATATTGGCAAGGCACCTGGTCAAATCATTAACCTGTATGTTAGCCCTGAGGACAGAAAGCTGAGGGTAGAAAATGGCTGAGGAAATTAAAATCCTGCTTGGGTTTGGCGCTCTTGTATCGTTTGTTGTATTCGCTTTTACAAGGATATGCAAACCGGACAACGAACCTCTGGGAAAACCTTTACAGCAAGCTGACAGGCACTACCCAATACCTAGACCAGTGGAGAGCCCTTGGAAGATGCATTACCCTTTGACTTGGGCTCTGCCAGTCGGCACCAAGGTTTATGTTGAGGGCGGCCGAAACGTGGCTAAGGAAGGCGTTATCGTCGCTGTAAATAATGCAAAATATGTTGTGGAGATAGAGGGCAGTGGTAAAAAATTTTACAGTGTTGCTACTCCCGACAAAGTATGGACAAGAAAAGGAGAAAATGAAAATGAGTGAAGAAAAAGCAATCCAAAAAACTGAAAACTATGATGTAAACATTTTTAACGCACGTGGCTTAAATGCGATGATGCATTTGTCTACCAAATTGGCAGAGGCTACTATTATTCCTGAAACTTTTCAAGGTAAGCCTGCTAACGTCCTGATTGCACTGAATATGGCGCAGCGTATGGGTGCCGACCCCATGATGGTCATGCAAAACATGTATATTGTCTATGGTAATCCTGCTTGGAGCTCTAAATTTATGATCGCATGCTTCAACACTTGTGGTCGATTTTCTAGCATCAAGTATGAATTCTTTGGACAGCCCGGAACTATGTCTTACGGCTGTCGTGCTTATGCAACTGAGCTTCGTACTGGTGAAAAGGTTGTTGGTGCTGATGTAACTATTGAGTTGGCTAAAAAAGAGGGCTGGCTTGAGAAAAAAGGCAGCAAATGGCAGACAATGCCTCAACTGATGTTGCAATATCGTGCTGCTGCTTTCCTCATCAGAACTGTAGCTCCTGAAATCTCTATGGGGCTTAAAACTACGGATGAGCTGGCAGACGAAGTTATCACCATCAATGCAGAACCTTCTTTTTCACAGAAGCAGGAAGCCCTGAAACAGGAAATGCAAGCGCTCTCTGAAAAAGCACAAGTTATTGATGTGCCTGTACAGGAGGAATTTGCTGCAGAGGCTGCTCCTGTGACCGCTACTGCCCAAGCGGCTGCAGCTATGGCAGAAGAAAAACAAGAGGTTAAAGCCTCTCGTCCGTCCTGGATGCGCTAATGATTGAGGTTAAGGTTATTGCTTCCAGCAGCAACGGCAACTGCTATCTATTAAAGAGTGGCGTACATCAGCTGCTGCTGGAAGCTGGCCTGCCAATCATGCGTATTAAAGAGAGTGTGGGATTCTTTTTGGGCAAGCTTGATGGCTGTCTTGTAAGTCATGAGCACGATGACCACGCTCACGCAGTCAAGGATTTGGTGGATGCCGGTGTAGATGTATATCTGAGCAAAGGTACAGCAATTGCACTAGGTAACCGTTCTGTAGGTACAACAATTATTTCTGCTGATAAGTCGGTTCGGATTGGTGGCCATTGGACGGTTAGACCTCTTCTTGTGTACCACGATGCTGCAGAGCCATTAGGATTTTTAATCTACGATCACGATGACATCCTGCTCTTTGCGACCGATACTTGCCTCTTGCCGAATTGTAAGCGCGAACATATAAACACTGTATGCCAGCTTATGGTTGAGTGCAATTACTTGCCAAGCAAACTGGATGAAATGTTTGAAAATCAATCCATTGGGTTTTCGCAGGCTAAGCGCTTAATTCATAGCCATATGAGTTTGGATACATTGCTGTTGTGGCTGAAGCAGAATAAAGAAGCGCTGAGGTACTGCAGAAAAATCTACCTGCTGCACGGCAGCCAGAAGAATGGCGACCCTAAGGTTTTTAAGGAGACTGTCCAAAAGGCTACTGGAAAGGTGGTGGAAGTATGCGAGCCGTAAGAAAAAAGCAGTATATACGTTATGTGGAACTACTGAAAAGGAAAGCTTATGTTTACTTTTATCGTGAGCTTGGTAGCTTTCTGAAAGATAAAATGACTGAGAAAAAGACTATTAAAAAGGAGCTGATTGAAGATGACCGTTCTGCAACACGAGAGATTCAACCAAGAATCAGAAGAGTATCTGGAGCAAGAAGAACATGCCGAAATGGTTGGCGAGGCAGATAAACCTGTAACCACAAATGTTGACCCTACTTATCGCAACCAGGATGCAGAAGGGCTGAACAAATTTGATGACGTTGATAGCTTTAAATATCAAATCGTCAACAAGACCTGGACACCGATTGCACGAGCTTTGTGGAAACAATTTAGAGAGCTGCACGAATGTAATCCTAGCACCATTCTTTTTGTAAGAATTGCTGAAGGTAAAAGCAAGTATCGTGGTAAGCCGCGCTTTATGGAAACGGCTACCATCAGTGCACGTTGGCAGGAGCTGTTGGAGCAGATTACCGAGCAGACATACACTCACGTAATTACAATCTATCAGGGCAATGTTGAGAAGTTTGAGCAGAACAACAACCAGATGCTTGTACATCTTTACAATGCAATGCGCCAGATCCGTCAGGATGGTACACTGAGAGATTATGACATCAGAGCCTTTGGTGAGGTTTATGCCAACCTTAAGGCTGGATGGGATAAAGACGGCAGCTGCATCCCGAACCTGATTGATACCGGTAACTGGCTGGGTATGCATCAGCAGCAGGGACAGCTCTTTGGTGAGGACCGTTCTGGTGAAAACGCACTGGCTAAGGATTTTTAAGAGAGTTTAAGGGAGTAGCTAAATGTATACGCATAGTATGGGAGTGTGGCTGGCAGTTAAATATGGAATGGCTGAGGCTATGCTCCTTGGCTACTTCTATAGATGGATATGTCACAATGAAGCGAAACAGCACAATTATCGTGAAGGCCGGTATTGGACCTTTGATAGTGTAAGAGAACTGCACAAAAAATTCCCTTACATATCTATTGGTAAAATTGTCAAAATAACCAATATGTTTGTGGATGAGGGTATCCTGCTTAAAGGCAACTTTAATAAATTAGAATGGGATAAAACAGTTTGGTATGCGCTAACTGATAAGGGCCGTAAAATGATGGACGATTTAGCTCAATGCTCAGATTGGGAAGAGTCCTGTGAAAAAATGAATGGTACCTGTTCACAGTATGAACAGGGTGTTCACAGTGTGAACGAGGGTGTTCACAGTATGAACGGGGGTGTTCACGCTGTGAACGACAATACCAATTCTAACCACCAATTATATCCACCAATTAATATAGATGATGATAATATAAAGCAAACCTCTAAAAAGAAGAAGGTTAACCAAAAATTTGAGCCCTCTTTTGAGAATCCAATTCATTCAAAAGCAGTTGATGATTGGGAAAAATATATGGACATTCCTCTTACTCAGGGGTTGGCGGAACAAATTATCAGTCTAGTAGATGAGGTTGGTGGAGATATATTCTTAGAAGCTCTTAAAGTTGCTTCTGCGAACAACGTCAGAAGATTGAAATACGTTGAAGCGGTTGCTGTAAATATGTTGCGAGGTGATGACTATGGAAGCAATCAAGGATGTAATCAATCAGGTGAGAAGCCTGCAGGCAAAAAGCCAGGAAGGAAAAAAGCAATCAAAGGTGATACAGTTCCCAAGCTCGGAGATTATCTCTGAGGCACAGATGGAGGCCAATACTTTTAATGCATCATCAGGAGATTTACAGGGCTATAACTGTGAACATTGCAAAAATAAAGGTTATGTGGCAGTCATAGAAGATGGTGTTGCGAAAATAGCAGTGTGCCGTTGCCAAAAGCTGCGCCGCTGCATCAGGCTTTTTAACCAGAGCGGCATTAATCCTGAGTACGATCTGAAAAATTATAAAGCAACAGAACCTTGGCAAAAGGATTTACTGGAGACTGCGTATAGGTTCTTAGAGAATCCCACAAGCTGGGTGTATATGGGCGGGCAGGTTGGAAGTGGCAAAAGCCATATCTGTACAGGTATTGTAAGGGAGCTGCTTCGGAGAGGGATACCGGCACGCTATATGCTTTGGCGTGACGAGGCAGTAAAATTGAAAGCCTGTGTAAACGATACTGAAGAATATATGGCGCTTATAGAGCCTCTGAAAAATATTGAGGTGCTTTACATTGACGATTTTTTTAAGGCAGGCTCTGTGCCGACCAATGCGGATGTTAACCTAGCCTTTGAAATAATTAATGCACGCTACAACAAAAAGCTGGTAACAATCATCAGCTCTGAATACTTTATTGACGAGCTGAGCAACCAGGTTGATGAGGCTGTTGGCAGCCGTATTTTTGAGAGGGCGCGAGGCTTTATCAAAAACATCGGCCGAGTACCGGAAAGAAACTACAGACTTAAAGATATATCAAGAATATAGCAAGAATATAGCAAGTTTGACCCACCGCGTGGCCTGCCACCTTCTTTTTCCGCAAAAATTAAAGGCAGGAGCGCATTATATATAAGCCCTGGGTGTGGCGCTCAGGAAACAATTGAAGAAGTATAGTTTCGGGGGAGCAAGTAGCGCAGCTCTCCCGAAAGGTGGGTAAATAGGCGCATTTGAAAGAAGGTTGAAACAATGAGTAAGAAAAGGCAGTTCCAGCGCCAACAAAAGGCGAGGGATAAGTTTAAAAAGGCGGCACCTAACGAAGCTGTTTGGCTGAGTAAAAGAGATTTGGATGTAACCCAGCGGCAAATGGTTAAGGATATTGGCATTGATGCAATCTGTAAAGTGATGATTGCTGCTGCCTGTGTGATTACCAACCACTGGGGAGCTATGAATAAAAAAGAAACCAGGCTTAAGGTATTCTGTGAAAAATACCAAAAGTACCTGGAACATGTTGATAAGCCAACCGAAGAAATGCAGGCTGTAGAAAAGCTGTTGGATGAACAGGTGGGTTTGCAGGTTATCAGAGAGAATACAAAAGGAGGTTTAGACCATGATGAAAATTAAAGCAACTACTCCGTGTTATAAATTTATTGATGCTACTCCTGATGAACAGCAGGACAAGTTACTGGAAGAGGTTTTGGAAGTTACAGATGCCTGGAAAGAGCTGCAACGTGATTATAATTACGAAAATCTTAAAGCACTGCTCATGGAGCTGTTGGACGTTAAGGCCTGCGTAAACACTGCCATTGTGCAATTGGACCGCTACGTTATGAAAGAAAATCTTAAAATATCTGAGAAGATAAAACAATTGCCTGCATCCAGCGATATGTTCAGCGATGCTTTAAAAATCAGAGCACTCAACGAATCGCAAATTATTTTTAATTCTTGCCTGAGAGATGCAAAAGATGCTGTTGTTGAAAAGAACCTGCGCCGCGGTTATTATCTGGAGGATAAAGAGTAATGGAAGAGCGCATTATAAAAGGACGCAGGGATTTGTGGAGCATTGAAGATGATGTGAAAATGAATTGCGCAAAATACCTGTTACTGACGTATGAGCTGCCAATTCCACTTCCTCTTTACAATGGGATTGGCAATAAGAAAAAAGCAATTGTTGGCAGGGCTTTACGGTTTGCCAGTGTTCTTATCCCAAAACACTACGGCGTACTGGACAACAGCAGGGAAAAACTGGTTGAATACTACGAAACAAAGCCCGAAGCCTTGGTTAACCACAAGAAGTATTTAGAGGGCATTCGTCACGGAGCAACAATCTGGGGATAGATTGAATAATTATCCCGAGAAAATTGTGAGAAATCGTGAGAATTCCTATGAAATCGCGAGAAATTGTAATTTTATTCATAAAAATTGTGATTTAATAATGAACTGGTAGGGGAGCTGCAAAATGCTCCCTTTAACCAATAGGAGATGGTAAAAATGGTAGATTGCTATAGATGCTATAGGCTGCAACGGATTGGCAACAAAGTGTACTGTCCATTTATTGATTTGCCGGAGTGCCACAGAGGGCAGCATAAATTTATTCATCCTAAACCTGAGGACATAGCAAAGCCTGAGCGGGTTAAGAAAGTATTGCAGTTTAGCCAAAGTGCTAAACTGGGGCTTTGCTACAAGCACAGAAAATATATCATTTCCGCTCTTGCTGAAGGCAAAGCAAGCATTGATGTAGCTGATGAACTGGGACTTACTAAAGGCGCTATTGATAGTTTTATGACGAGGCTTATGGATCGCAATCGTGTAGGTTGTCTCAGTGAGCTAAAGAACTGGATTGTAGAGTAGGAGGCATATCATGAAAGAGTACACCGTAAAAATAATGGAACTGTATAAATTAAAAGCTCCAGATTCTGCCAATCTTGACGCAGTGGCTGAGCTTCTGGAGTGTAACCAATATTTAGGAGAACCATTTAATCGTGATGTGATTATTGTTGGTGAATGCCGTGAAGCAAGATTCTTTGAGAATGGTGGTGCAGACAATCGTATCGCTGACCTGCATAGGGAAATTCAAAAGCGGGACAGAACGATTACAGAGCTGGAACAGGAAATTAAGATTAAAGACGAGATCATCCGCAAGCAAGTAGTGCTTTTGAGCAAATCTCCCTCATCTTTTTGTTGAGGGCAACGAAAAGTCGCTCATTTTTTGCGAACCACGAGGTAAAAGAAATGGTAGAAAAAACTTTTTTAGAAAATATAGAATACATACAAAGTAGACTTTCTTACAGAGATTTGTACGAAATGTTGGCAGAAGAAGCTGCAGAACTTGCTCAGGCTGCATTAAAAGTTATTAGAGCTGAGGGAATGAGTGGAAGCATCACCCCGGTTAGTGCGGAAGAAGCTCACGCAAACCTTAATGAAGAAGTTGTTGATGTTTTGGTTGTGCTAGTGGCGTTAAACGTAGAAATATTTAACGCAAAGCTTGCAGATGCAAAGGCACAACGCTGGGCAGATAGATTGAGATTCTGAACTGTTGCAAAAATGGAAACAGTTGGAGGTGATAATGTGCAGATATTAGAGCTTTTTGGTGGAATTGGTGCTCCTAGGATAGCGTTGCGAAACCTAGGCGTACCAGTAAAGTCAATTGATTATGTAGAGATAGACGAAAAAGCGGTGCGCTCTTATAATGCAATGTTTGCTGACGAATTGGAATATAAAACACAGAATGTTATAGGCTGGAACTTAAAGCCTGATATCCTGGTACATGGCAGCCCTTGTCAAGATTTTAGTATTGCTGGTAGGCAGAAAGGCGCAGACGAGGGGAGTGGTACTCGTTCATCCCTAATGTGGGAAACAATAAAGATTATCGAGAATATGGGCGTGTGGAAGCCTAGAATTGTTGTCTGGGAGAATGTCAAGAATGTACTGAGCAAGCATATGCGCCATAACTTTAACCGATACTTGGAAGAAATGGAGCGGCTAGGATATTCCAATAGCTTTAAATGTTTAGACGCTAGAGATTATGGTGTCCCCCAGGCAAGAGAGCGAGTGTTTACTGTATCGCTGCTGAATAAAGAGCCTTTTGACTTTGAACTTATGGAACGAAAGCCAATGCCTAAGCTTGAAAACTATATCGAGAATCATACCGATGTACCGCCTTGGTATAACGTCACTCAGCCTAGTGTGATTCATTGCATAGGCCAAAAAGGGATACGAAGAGCAACTGTGATAAACGATTTTGTTTATACAATAACCACCCGTCCGGATAGAACTCCCGCACAGATATTTGATTGTGGTAATGGCAGATACAGATATTTGACGGAGCGCGAATGCTGGCGGTTGCAAGGATATACGGATGATGATTTTAATCGTGCTGCAGCAGTCAATTCACGCAGAACTTTATATCATCAGGCAGGAAACAGCATACCAGTTCCCGTGCTTGAAGCATTGTTTACTGCATTAGTGGTGTAAGGAGGTGATAGCGTGGATACTCAAGAACGTATCGAGAAAATGCTTAAGAAGGCCGATAAAGCCTAGGTTTAATCGTGAGAAATCACACGCAAAATCACACGTAAATTTTTACGATTATTATAATAAAACGTATTTCAAAGTTTTGAATGTGATGATTATTAGATTGGAGCTGATGAAATGAATAAACACGCTAAAGCTATTGTTGAAGCGATTTGCGATAGTATGGAAATTGTAACGGATGAGCCTGAGCGTAGCCAGATTGAAAAATTTGCAAATACGATTTGCGTAATGCAGTTAACACAAGCGTTGCCTGAGCAATTTGGTAGGGATGTGATTAAGAAATGTCCGCAAGATGATATTTTTAGTCGGCGGTTTGATTGTCATCATTGTGCTATGGCATTTCTCGAAGGATGGTATCTGGGAAGAACAAGCAATCAGATTTATAAAGAATTAGTCATCGAATTTGACGGCGATAAGAATATATTTTGAGGTGATAGCGTGGATAGACAAAAAGCGTTAGATGCCCTGAAGTTGATTGAAGAGGGCGAAAGCAAGATGACTAGTGCAGTTAAATTGCTTTATGGCGATGACGAGGAGCTGGATAAAAGGCTTGTATCTTGTTCGTTTGATTTTGCTATGTTGCGAATAAGAGTAAAGGAGATGACAAAAGGATGGGAAATAGATTAAAGCCTTGACCGTTTTGCGGAGCAGATGAAAGCAACGGTGTACATATTGACGTAGTAGAGAGTTTTGATGAACTAGAGGATGATACACATTATGGCGTGATGTGTGAAAACTGCGGAGCTGGATGTGGCTATTTTAAACGCATAACCGAAGCCGTTGAAACGTGGAACAGGAGGGTGAAATAAGTACGGATATAGGTAATAAAGTACGGATATAAGTACAGATAAAATAATAATGTACGGATATAAGTACGGATACAAGGAGTGATAACAATGACAATTAAAGAATTTTATGAGTGGGCACAGAAAAACGATTGCGAAAATTATGATGTTCTTATTGCTTATTGTGACGAACACCACAACCTGTGTTATGACGAGTTAAACTCAGTTATTTTTAATCTTGATAGAAAGGCTGAAGAAATTAAAATTTAGGAGTGATAACAATGGCTAAAAACCATATGGCTGATGTGGCCAAAATACTGGGTGTGGAGATTGGCGAGCGGTTTGCGGTAGTACCCTGGGACAATGACGATGAATTATTTGAATTTGATGCAGAGTACGGCTTAGGCAGTTATTTGATTAGTCAGAACTCTACGCAATTTGGCGGACACGTTGATTTGTTCTACAGTTTGGTAATGGGTTATGAGAAAATCTTCAAACTGCCCTGGAAGCCTAAAAACGGAGACAGATATTACTATCCTGGAGTTGACTGTAAAAGAGTTTTAATTACAAGTTTTGGCGGCGATACTGCAGACTTGGCGTTAAATGCACTAGGTATGTGCTACCGCACTCGTGAAGAAGCCGAAGCACGTTTTAAAGAGGACTATAAGAAACTGACAGGAAAGGAGCTGGGAAAGAATGAATAAGTTAAAGTCCTGCCCGTTCTGTGGAGCGGACAAAAACAATGGCGTGCGGGTTTTTGAAATACGCCATTATAGCGCCTACTGCTATCATATTGTCTATAAAGCTGTTTGCAGAAAATGTGGAGCGGGAAGCAAAGAATTTAAAGCCAAAACCGAAGCCGTCAATGCCTGGAATAATGGGCAGATTATTAGCGGATATAAGGAGTAATAACAATGGATATTAAAGAAATTGACAAAGCATACTTTACTGGTTTTGTCCTGGAAAAGTTTGGCGACCTAGCAGAGCTTTTTGAGAAAAAGAACGCTCAGTATGGCGAGCATGACCCGCTTGCTAATTTCCGCACCGGTGCAAAAATGCACGGTGAAGCTGATTATGATACCATGTTTGAAGAAGCAAAAGCCTACTGCAGAAAACACATCGCTCAGGTTTATGGCGCTGGACAAACTATTGATACTCCCAAGGTAGAGGAATCTTTGCAGGATATTGCCATTTATAGCGTCATTATGCTTTACATGCATTGGGCTAAAAATGAGGGCACTGCTCTGGCTGAGGAGCTTAAACAAGAGTTGGGGGGAGAATAATAATGGATACACCATGCAGATACTGCAATAGGCGCACAGCTAACTGCCATTCCCAGTGCGAACAGTATCAGCTTTATGCTGAATCGATGGAAGAAGTAAGAAAAGCACTCCGTCAAGATTCAATCAATCGCGTACATTCTCCTGGCAAAGATAAGGCAATAAAAATTGTAAGCTTCCTTAAGCAGCAAGGACGATATAGGTAAAGGAGGAAGAATAATGCCACAGAAGCAGAATCCTGAAACAGTTATTCAAAATCAAATTCGTGACCTTTTACGTATGGACGGCTGGTTTGTTATCCGTCATCAGCAGGGAATGGGTTGCCATAAAGGCCTTTCTGATCTGACAGCTATTAAAGACGGCGTAACAATCTACATTGAGGTTAAAACAAAAACAGGCAAACAATCAGATTGGCAGCGCGAGTTTCAGAAAGATATCGAAAATCACGGCGGGACCTATATCCTGGCACGCCGTATCGAGGATGTAGAGCCGTACCTAACCAGTATTAGAAAATTATTCTAATAAAATCAATATCAATACTTTGGTTGTAAATTTATTATAATAATCTCAGAAAAGGAGGGCGCTGGTAATGCGCAAAGAAACAAGGCAATATATTTGTGCTGAGCTTGCCAATTATCAGCGCTCTAGAAATGAGATTGGCAGAATCTGTAGCAAGATTGATGATTTGGCGCTGTGGCCTGCTTATAACAAAGATTACACAGCTGAGCAGAAAATGTATCTGCAGGACCGCCTTTATATGCTCCGAAAAATAACGGATGCCATAGCAGCTGCGGATCAGGATATGGATGAGCAGGAAAGGGCTGTGCTTCGGCTCAAATTTTGGGCGCCCAAGCCTAGACTGACGGACGCAGAAATAGCAAGGCGATTGAACATAAGCACAAGAACCTTATACCGTCATATTGCCAATATCTGCAAAAGGGTAGGGCGGTATTTAGGCACGGATATTTAAAATTTGTTATAGTTACAGGAAAAGAGGACGATGCTTGTATGCAGCGTCCTCTTAATTTGTTATAATACAGGCAGCGGAAAATAATAAAAGGGGGAAATATCTGTGAATGTTTCAGCTTTATTAGTTAGGGCTATTGCCATGGAGAGCCATTTTTGGCCAGATATTGACAAAAAATATATAGAATTAAAAATACCAGGAATGGAAAGAACCGGTAAAGTTATCAGCTGCATCAACGAGTTGCCGCCAAAAGCGTTATTACGCGCTTTAAAGCTTTTGGTTATTGCAGAGCACCCAGACGGAAAAGCTTTTGTAAATGATTTGATGCACAAGGTTTTCAGAAAAGAAATTGAGCGCTTTGACGCTATGCGAGAAGCAAATAATATAAATTTTTGGAACCTTTACGCTATGGACGGCCCTGACCAATCATTTTTTGAGCTGGTGAGGAAAGCGGCTATATTTACTGTTCTGTGCAATTCCATCGGCCATAAAATAGAGGATCAAGAAGTTTATGAAATTCTTGCCAGCGAGGAAGGGTACACAGCGGATTTGCCTATGGCAGATTCTGCCAAAAAGCAGGCTGATGCCTGGATGAAAAAATGGGAATATCCTAGCAGCTTAAGTGATATAAATTGCATTGAAGAGCTTTACACTAAAGAGTATGAGCCTTATGGCGAGGTTTCCATCGGCGAAAATATCCCTTTGAGAGCTGTGGAAAATTATAAAATCGGTAAGGACGAAATTAGGGAAATCGTAAATGTAGCTCAATCAGTCGGTGCACCCTATAATATTGATAGGCTCATAGTTACGGCTGTAATTATAAAATCTCTGGCAAAATATGCTGAGGAATGTAAAGACGCGTATCTTGATATGGCATTATCTCCGGACGTTGCCACAAATAAAATTAGAAAAACCGATTTAAAGAAAAAGGAACGAGAAATAGACAAGCTGCAAAAATTGGTTGATGAAAAACAGCAGTTACTTAACTCCCAGCAGCTGCAGCTTGATCGCTTGAATAAAAAATTAGCGGATCAGGATGAAGAAATGCAGCAGCTCCGTGAATACTCTGCAGCTCTGGAAGCACAGCTGGAAACAGAAGATGTTGAAGCGGATGAACGGCTAGAAGCTCATGAGCTGGATGTTACTAAGCTCAAAAATAAAAAAATCGTTGTTATTGGCGGATTTTTCAGCTGGCAGCAGCGGCTAAAGGAAATATACCCGGAGCTGACTTATATTGATACTGACGATTTAAGTTTTGACGTTAACCTTGTACGCGGCGCGGATCTGGTTCTCTTCAACTTCCTGCATACCAGCCACGGACTATATTATCGTTTAAAAGCAAACTGCGACAACGGCAGAATTGTTTATATTGCGAATAACAACCTAGATTATTTCAGAAAAGCCCTTGCTAAAAAAATCAATTAACTAAAATAATAAGAGACCAGGATATTATTCCTGGTCTCTGTTTTTTCCCCATTCGTCTATGGCGGGCTTGTAATATTCTTCTTCCGCTTGTTTTCTGACAGCAATGGCTTCCGCATTATAAAGCATTAAAACCGATAATATCGTAACCGCCGTTACAGTTTTCTTCTTCTGCGTAAACGGGGTGATAACTAATCTCTACGCCGTCTTGCTTGACGATATACATTTCGCCGTTCCATTCGCTTTGATGGAGCAGGGTTCCATCCTCTAATTCGTAATCAAACCAATGGCCGTTAACCTTAAAATCCTCATTCTTGATTTTCAACATTTTTATAGCCTCCTTACAGTTCTTCAACGCCCTGGAATTTTTCTGCCCAGGTATATTGTTTTAAAGCTTTAAGCTCTTTTTCGCGCATCCATTGCAGATATTTTTCTACAGCCTGCTGGACCTCGTTCATGATTGCTTCGGGTTCGCGTGCTACTATTTCAGTGGTAGCGGTTCTATAACCATTGTAGCTAACGTTTACGGTAAGCTTATCCGCTTGAATACCCACAAAGTTTTCGCCAACGTAGCGGACTAGGTAGATATTAGCATTGATTTCCAGTTTAGCATTCTTCATTTCAACCAATTTTTTCAAGGCTTGTTTAAGTTTCATTTCAATTCCTCCGTTTAGTACATTATAGCCATTTGGCTATTTTTGTCAAAATTTTCGTGGGCCTGCCATCGTCAGCAGCAGGGGGCCGTTCCTGCTGGACCGCCTGAAGGCGGTTTCGGCTAGTTATAAGCAGCTTATCCAAGTTATAGGATTTTTAAAGCCGCTTTGCAGCTTCTTTTTAGCGTTATCCAATTTCCTTTCGGTAAAATCTTCAACATTCCAAGCCTTCCAAACTTGGTCGGTATTGTCGGTGATAAAAATCATGTTTGCAACTTTTTCAATTTTAAAAGTCATTTTCATTTCCTCCTATTAACGGCAATCTTTTAAAAAACTTATATACTCAGAGAAGTCTTTGTTAAATGTTTCTTGTAAACGCTTGCAGTCGTTATAACAACGTTGGACGGACTCGGCGCTGGGGTTGTTATCCAATACCCTTTCAAACAATTCCACGGAAGAGGTCAAGGCCTCAAGCAATTCATTAAGGTTGTCATTATATTTCAACATCTTCAGATCCTCCTATTAGCTTGCTCTGTATTCCCGGGCTTCGGACCGGCTTCGGCAGCTTTACAGCCCCCTGAGGGGCTGCCGTCAGCTTTAGCGGCTTCTTTTCAGAATCTCGTCAGCAACCTCCCACATATAGGAGAGCCAAGCACCTTTCATGATGCTGGTTCTAGCAAAGCGGTCCAAAGCTTCGCCATAGGTTTCGCCAGCACGCGCCATGATTTTAACAGAAGCGGCGTAAGGTTTTCCGTAAGCGGTTGTTTTACGAGTGCCGCGAATTGCAAAGAAGCAATTTTGGGGGGCTTTTTCAATAACCGCGAGAGCCTGCCAACCGTTGCGGCTAACCTCTAAGGTATTGCTTTCTGTGTCAATAACCCAAGTATATTCATTCCATTGGTATGTGTTTTTCATTTTCATTTCCTCCGTTTCTTTAAGGTGTTTTTTCTTACCTTCTGATTATATTATACACTTTAAAGTGTAATTTGTCAATGATTCTTATAATAAATACTAGACAAATTATAAATAATCTTTGACTATATACATTAATTAGTGTATAATGAGGAGAAAAAGGAGGATTTTGGAATGCTTACCACAACGGAAAAAATCAAGATTTTACTGAAGCGCAGAAATATGACGGCTGGCCAGTTAGCTGAGGCTACAGGCCAAACACGCCAAAACCTGTCGAATAAAATGCAACGTAGCAATTTTAATGAAAAGGAGCTAAATGCTATTGCTGAGGCTCTGGGATGTAGCTGCAAGATCACATTTACAACCGCAGACGGAGAAGAGTTTTAAAAAATTCTACACACAGCCAGAGGCATTACGCTTCTGGCTCTTTTCTTTTTGTCCTGGCATTTTGTCCAGGACTTTTTTATTTGCCCAGGAAAGATGGCAGAAACATGGCACAATCGGGGGTTAAATGCTCTATTATACACGGCTCTGCAGGGGGAAAATATACATAGGCGTTATGAGCCAGAGCAGGAGAGGGAAAAGCGCCTCACAGTCAACTTGCTTTACTTGTGCAAAGCGCCGCATTGCTTGCCGTGCTTCCGATCCAGCTGCCGGGGTTAAGCGTCGCCCGGGCGGCTAGGTTGTGGAGCTGACTTGGTGACTGTACTTGGTGACTGACTTGGTTTCAGTCGGTTCGCCTCGGGTCCTTCTGGGGTACCCAGCCCAGCACGATGGTCGGGCACACCGCGAGCACTCTAGTATAAAAATTTTGGGAAATCGCTTATTAAATACGCCGTCAGAGGGACAGGAAGGGGGTTGTATGGATTTGAAAAAAGAAACAAAGGGAAACACCTTAACCCCAAAAGAAAAACGCTCAGAAGTCAAATTTGAAGGCGAAAGCAATCCGCAACTAGACCCTTTAGAGGCTGCCAAAAAGAATAAATGGCTCCAGATTACCGATGACGGAAGAATTCTTCTCAGCACATCGAAACTAGCCGAAATTATGGGCGTTTCCGTAGTTACAGTCCATTCGTGGGATAGGCAGGATTGTCCTAAAGAGAAGCGCGGTTGGTGGGATTTAAAGGCTGTTCTAGTATGGCGTGGCCGTGCTGTTGGTATTCAGGGTGGCGCTGATGCGATGGCGGATAAGCTATCTGCAGATATACGCCTAAAAAATGCAAGAGCAACCCTTGCGGAACAGGAGCTGCTTGTGAAAAGTGGCGAGTTAATCAGTATGGTGCTTGTTGAGGAAAGGTTAACAGAACTCTTTGGTAATCTGCGAACGTCCATTATGGGCATTGCAGACCATATTATGACGGAGCTTTATAGCCAATATCCCGAGCTGGCTCCACAGGTAAGGAGGCTTGTAGATGGCTACATCAGAGAAGCTCTTAAGCAAATCGCTGACAACGGCGGAGTGCTCAGAGCAGGACGCCCTGCTAAAAAAGCAGTTGGCCGCCCTAGAAAAACTACTCAAAAGAGCCTTCCAAAACCTAAAGCCTGAAGAACCTTTGACCGTTTCTCAATGGGCAGCAAAGTATCGCTATATGAGTAACGAGGAAACCTCCCGCCCTGGACCTTGGCGAAATGAAATCGTGCCTTATTTGGTGGATATTATGGATGCTTTAAACAGGGATGGCGTGGAAAAAATTATCTTCTTAAAGCCTACTCAGGTAGGCGGTACAGAATGTGGCATCAACATATTAGGCTACATTATGGCTCAACAGCCTGGACGTATTCTATACGTTCTTCCTGATGATGATGCTTTAAAGGAGTTTTCCGCAGACCGCTTCCAAAAGGTGTTAAGAGGCAATGAATGCTTTAACGAATGCTATCAGGATAGCGATAGTAAAAATGCTATGCTTCGTTTTAATGGTGGCTTCTGTAAATTCGGCTCTGCTAACAGTCCGACCGACCTTGCTTCGTGGTCCGTGCCTACCGTTGTAATGGACGAGATAGACAAGTACAGGAAAAAGTCAGGTAACGAGGCAAGTCCTCTTAAACTGGCTGAGGAACGTACTAAGAACTGGCCAGGCAAGCGGAAAATGTTCTTCTGGAGTACTCCGACCTTGAAAACAGGGCATATCTACCAGCTTTATGAACAGGCAGACGTGCGCTATGAGTTTCAAGTGCCTTGTCCGTTTTGCGGGAAAGAGCAGGCGTTGAAGTGGCAACAGGTCAAATTTGATGCTCAGCAGTCGCCGACATTCGTTGAAAACAATACTTACTACGAATGCGAATACTGCAAAGGGCATATAACAGACCGGTATAAGCCAGAAATGCTGCAGAAAGGACATTGGGAACCTCTTAATGAGTGCGAGGGAGAGCCTAGAAGCGTTGCTTTCGGCCTAAATTCCCTATACTCACCTTGGGTGGCTTTTGGCCAGATGGCTGCAGAGTTCCTGCGCTCTAAGGATGACCCTTTAATGCTTATGAACTTTGTCAACTCTTGGCTAGGGGAGCCTTGGGAGAGTAAATCGGCTGTTATGGAAGCTGATATTGTTATGCAGCACAAAACAGATTGTCCGATGTTTGTTGTTCCCGAATGGTGTCAGCTGCTTACTGGAGGCGTGGACGTCCAAAAAGGTCATATGTATTGGGAGATTACTGCTTGGGGTCCAGGCGTTACTGGTCAGGTGTTGGGTTATGGCAGGGTGCTTGATTGGAAGAGCCTTGAGGAGGTTATGGATACCATATGGCCAGGAGAGGATGGGGTTAGCCAGTATCAAGTAACAGCTTACGGAATTGACACAGGCTATCGGAAAGAAGAAGTCTACGACTACTGTTGGAAGCATCAGGGTATGGCTATTCCTGTAAAAGGCTCATCCACTCCAATGGCCGCCTATTTAAGGGCCAGCAACATAGAACCCAAAATGCCAGGCAGGACTCCGTTGCAGCTATGGCTTGTGAATACAAACCAGTATAAAAACGAAATTGCTCAAAGGCTGGGAATGCCTGTTGGCAGGGGTAGTTGGATGCTTAATGCAGACTGCTCCCTTGAGTTTGCAGAGCACATTACTAGTGAGCATCGTATTTTGGATGAAAAGAAAAACGTTGAGCGCTGGGTACAGAAAACTAGTGCAAAACAAAATCACTGGTGGGACTGTTGTGTATATAGCTACGCAATAGCTGATCTGCTTAATATGCGTAGTATTCCAGATATTATTGACATACCTATGGAAGTTGCTCCTAGTGAGGGCAACGACAGTATGGAGATACCTGAACCTAGTTTTAATATTTAGGAGGTCAAAATGAGCAGTATTGAAGATTTACAACGCCGCTTATCAGAGGTTGATTCTGCAATCAGCCGCATTATGCGAACTGGACAGATGGTGCAGACCGTAAACGGAAAGGTGCAGCAGGCGAACCTTGCTGATTTAAGACGTGAACGTGCAGCGCTGGAGCAGGAATTGGCGAATGCGCAGGCGTCTACTAACGATGCCACTAACTTTGGCAGTAGAGTCTTTTATTATGGCAGAGACTAGAGAAAGGGGAAAATCAGATGGACACAAATCAGAGAAACCCTACCTTTGCAGAGAAGCTAGGCAGAAGTATTGATGCTGTAATAGGAATTTTCAATCCAGAAAAGGGCGCTGAGCGTAGCATAGCGCGACTGCAGCTGCGTACTATTAGTGCCTACGAGGATGTTCCTGCGTGGCGAAATAGTGCCGACTGGAAGCCTGCTTTTGGCAAAGGAGAATTTTTGAATGCTCCTAGTAGGGATATGGCAAGAGCAAAAGCACGCCACTTAGAGCGAAACTCTGAAATCGTCAACAGTATTTTGAATGCCTTTACCCGTAATGTGGTTGGTAAGGGATTCAACCTTCAGGTGAGAACGGCCGACCAGGACTGGAATAACGCTGTTGAACAGGTCTGGACAGAGTGGTGCCGACCGGGAAACTGTGATGTTACTGGAAGATTTTCGCTTAACGAGATTTTGCGTATGATTGTTAAACGCAAGATTGTTGATGGCGGTATCTTGGCACTAAAAACCTATGAGCGAACAAGCGATGGTATTAGTTTTAAACTGCAATTGGTAGAGGTTGATTGTTTAAAAAGTCCAGGAAGTATTCAGAGTCCCTCAGGTAATACCATTGTCAACGGTATTGAAATTAATGAATACGGCAGACCACTTGCCTATTACATCGAAAAGCAGTCTGTAGATCCGTTAGCTCCCCCAGATAATGAAAGGGTGGACGCTGATAGAGTTATTTATTTGGCTGAGCTTAATAGACCAACTGAAATTAGAGAGATTACTCCATTAGCACGCATTTTAAATGATGTGAAGGATGTTGAGGATTTTTTTGAGGCCGTTGGCTTTAAACAGAAGATTAATGCTGCACTTGCTGCATTTATAACTTCTGATAAGGATGTGACACCTACTATTGGCAGAAGCGTTATTAATGCTGCGGACAAAAATGAGCCTTCAAAGATTGATAAACGTATTCGTCCAGGCTCTATTACAGAGTTGCCACCGGGAAAAGATGTCAAAACCATTGTCCCTGCAGGCCAATCTAATGAGCTGGCAGACTTTAATCTTGCAGTCAATCGCCGTATAGGTGCAGGCCATGGCCTGTCATATGAGATGATGAGCAGGGATGTTAGCCAGGTTAACTACTCTAGCGCAAGACAGAATATGCTAGAGGATTGGAAAACCTTTGAAATGGAACAGTACTATCTAATCGAGCATTTCCTTGACTTTGTTTTTGAAGAGGTCATTACAGCCGCTTATCTTGCGGGTAAGCTGCCTAAGCCTTCGAGTGACTTTATGTCAAATCGTCCCAAACTTTTAAAACACGAGTTCTTGGGACAAGGCTTGCCTTGGATTGATCCGCTAAAAGAAGCTCAGGCAAATCAAGTAATGCTTGCTACAGGCCAAACCACTTTAAAGGATATTTATGCTAAAAAAGGCAAGGATTGGGAAGAAGAATATGCCCAGCTTGCTCTGGAAGCAGAAAAGGCTAAAGAGCTAGGATTGGTGCGCGAAAGCGTGCCTATCATAGAAGAAAATTCAAAGAAAGGAGAAGAAAAGGATGAGTAATAATCCGCAAAATGCAACTATGCAGCAACGTAAAGCTGCACTGCGTCAGCGTAGCGTTAAGCTGGAAGGCTTCAATGCTGAGGACAGGACTGTAAATCTGTCTTTTGCCAGCGAGACGCCTGTCCCTGACTTTTGGGGTGAACCTGAAATCCTGCGCTGTACTGATGACGCAATGGACACCAAGCGCTTTACTGATGGCCTGATGCCTATTCTCTACAATCACAAGCGTGATGAGATTATTGGCAAGCCTACTAAAATCTGGATTGAGAATGGCCGTGCTATGGCTACTATTCAATTTGCAACTACCGCCAAGGCAGAAGAAATTATGGGCCTTGTCCGTGATGGATTTTTGAATGGCGTTTCCGTTGGCTATCGCGTCAACGAATGGCAAGTAATTGAAAAGGGCCAAACCTCTTTAGATGGCATTGCCGGTCCTGCATGGATTGCAACCCGTTGGGAAATCTTTGAAATCAGCATTGTAACTGTCCCAGCTGACGCTACTGTTGGCGTAGGTCGTTCCCTGCTGTACGGAGATTTGCCAGAACCACAAAAAGAAAATGAAAACGAAAGAGAGGCAAGAAAAATGGCTGAAGCTAAAAACCCTATTCCCCAAAAAACTCCTGAACCTACTCCCGCTCCTGCTCCGAATCTGGATGAAATTCGCGAGGCTGCTCAAAAAGCAGAGCGTGAGCGTTGCCTGCAGATTGCAGGTCTGTGCAAAGATTTCAACATTGATGACGAACAACGTCAAAAATGGATTGATGGTGGCTCTGAGGTAACCACCGTTAACCGTGAACTGTTGGAAATCTTGAACAAACGTAATACTCCCGTTCCTCGTGTGCAAATGGGCGAATCTGAGGAAGAGAAGCTGCGTGCTGCACGCCGTGATGCTCTGCTGATGCGTAATGGTATTGCTGTAGAGAAACCCGCTCCTGGTGCTTCCGAACTGCGTCATATGAGTGTACGAGATATGGCTCGTGATATTCTTTCTCGTGCTGGAGAAAAGAACGTGTATGCATTGGATGATGATACCTTGTATGAGCGTGCTCTGACTACTGGTGCACTGCCTGCCTTGCTGAAAGATGCAACTAATTTTTCTATGAAACAAGGCTTTGCTCGTGCTGCAGGCACTTATGATAAATGGGCCTACATTGGCAGCCTTCCTGATTTCCGCGAATCCAACATTGTAGATATTTCTGCAGATGCGGATCCGAAGCTCATTCCTGAAAACGGCGAATTTACCGACGCTTCTATGAAGGAAAGCAAGGAAACCGTTCGCCTGCAAACCTATGGCCGTTCCTACAGCTATACCCGTCAAGCCTTCATCAATGATGATGTAAGCGTTCTAACCCGCATTCCTGAAGAATTGGCTTATCGTATGGGAGCATACATCAACCATGCAGCTTACGAGGCCTTGGCTAAGGCTAAATTCGCTGCCACTAACACTGGTACTGGCGCGGCACTGTCTACCGATTCTCTGGCAGAAGCTATGGCAAAGCTGCGTCTTTCTAAAGATTCTTCTGGCAACACTCTCCGTATTATGCCTCGTTTCCTGATTGTCCCTGTAGCTCAGTACGTAAAGGCTGCTCAGCTTATTCACTCTGCTGCTGACCCCAATGGCGCACATTCTGGCGTAAATAATCCGTTCCATGGTGCTTTAGAGATTATCACCGACCCTGAACTGGATGCAACCGATAAAGATGCGTGGTATCTCGCAGGCGCTCCTGCTTATGGCTACGGCGTACAGGTTAACTTCCTGAATGGCAACCAAACTCCTATTCTGGAATCTCAACAAAGCTTTGATGTTCTCGGCTGGAAATATCGTATGTATCTCGACTTCGGCGTAAAAGCACTGTCTACTCTGGGCTATGTTAAGAACGCTGGTAAATAAGGAGGAATGAACTATGGCTAAAGAAAATGCTATTTTTCGCCGCAATGGCAAGCGCTTGGACTACGTATGCACCACTACTGTGGCTCCTGGTGATGTAATCAAATTGGCTGGTGGCCTTGTTGGTGTGGCTGAGGCTGGCGGTGTCCAGAACGATTTGATTGCTTTGACTATGGAAGGTGTATTCGAATTCACTACCGATGCGCAAAAGATTGACCAAGGCGCTCCGGTATACCTGAAATCTGACGGCAAAGTTACTGCCACTAAAGGCTCTGATACCTTTATTGGTGTAGCCTGGACTGCTGCTGCTGCTACTGCTGGTGCAACTGTACTTGTTTGCATCAACTGTGGCGTAGCTGGCGCGTAAAATTTCATAAAACTAAATAGGGGTGGTCTATGTCTGCCCCTATTTTTTATACCTAAAAATGGCGAAAGGAGTGCAAAATGAACACTGAAATTAAGAAATTAATGCAGGAAGTTAGTTTTGACGAAACACTCTTTGCTGAAAAAATCACATATAACGGCGTGGAAATGTCTGCCCTCATACGTATTGGCGAAAGCGAGCAGCAGAATTCTCCGGGCTTTATGCGCAAGTACAAATCTGTAATTGTGCAGGGAGAAGGAACCATCACTGTTAATGCTGATGTTGTTCCAAATCCTCAGCGTGGTGATCTTATCGTGTACGAGGGGAAAAAATACTACGTTGCTGGGATTGCTGATATTGATTCGCCTGGTGGACAAATCAATCTTAAGGTTACCTCAAACGCTAGGGGGTATCTGAATTTATGATTACGGTCAGTATTAAAGATGCCATAACTCCATTGATTCAACGGTATCTAGAAAACAATCCGAGGATGATACGCAGCCTGAGCAAATCCATTGGCTGGTTTGTCCAGAAGGAAGTCAAAACACTATCCCAAAGTTCAACCATTACTTCTAAATGGCGTAAAAGAGTGCCTTTAGATATTCGCCGTAAACTGGATGCTAAAGCTCCTAAGAATTGGTTAGGACAATTACGAAGAGCCATTGCTTACTCCTACAATAATCAGCGCAGCGCTGTTGAAATTGGTTGGAGTAGTGCTACATCAGCTATGGAAGGCAGGGTGCAGGAGTTTGGTGCGACGAGAATTGTAACTCCCAGATTGAGAGAATTCTTTTCGTCTAGGGGAGTTAGGTTAGGAGAGCGCAAGAAAACTATTCGCGTTCCTGCCCGTCCTCTGTTTGAACCCTCTATGGAAATTATTCAGCCAAAGATTGGCGACTTCGTGGCTTATCGTGTAGGCAACTATATGAAAAATGGTGGGTTCACGAAGAATGTGGGCAAGGGCAGAAAGTATGAGGTATTCGGATGATTGATTACTTACAAAACGAAGATTTATGTTCCGTTGGAGCAAAGCTTGGGGATCATATTGCCGCTGATGAAGCTATCAAAACCTACTGTCAAAAGCATTTCGGCAAAGATTTGACTATCTATGTTGGCCCTCAGGAAGCAATGCTACCACAGGAAACAGAGGTTCCGTTTCTGTTTATTCACGACTTCCAAAAGAGCGAGGGTGCTAATATCACAAAGGCAATGTACCAGTGTATGTTCTCTGTTGGTGTTGTCGTGCAATACCAGCCCAAGCAAATTGAAAACATCAGCTCTCAAACTGATAATGGCGTAATTGTTTTCGAGGGACAGCAACTCTGCAGTGAGCTTATGAGTTTGGTACAGGATGCCTTGTACCGGTATAAAGATGGTTGTCAACCTCCTACAACTATTGAACAGATGATTCCAGGCGTTGCTGGAGATAATCTCGGCTTTTGGGAAGGCTTTATGGCTGCCGTATGGGAGCTGGAAATACCCATTGGCCAACAAAATCACTTTTGAATGAAAGGATGATGAAAATGTTTGAAATTGATATGCAACTGCACGCAGCAGCTCCTGCTTGTCCGTGGGGCGTAGGCTCTAAAACTAGCACTTTGGTGGCTTTTGAAACTGCTTATGGCACTTTGCCTAGTGATGCAGGAACCAAATCCATCTTGCTGCCTTTTAATACTAACAATGTAGTTAGCTCCCAGAACAGCACCGCTCCAAGCACTATTCGTGGCAACCGTTCTCCTGTTGAGCCTATTCTAGGTAACAACGATGTTGCAGGCGATATTGTAGTGCCTGTTGATTACACTGCGTTCCCCTATTGGCTTAAAGCTTTGTTTGGCGATCCGACTACTGTTGCGGAAACTCCTAAGGCAGGCTACAGCACTCATACCTTTAAGTTGGGCGATACTCAGCCGAGCTTTACTCTTGAAAAGTGTTTCCCGGGCATTAAAACTTATGTCCGCCAGCTTGGCTGCAAGGCAAGCAAACTGAGCCTTTCTGTGGGTGGTGATGGTGAATTGACTGCCACCATCTCTGTTATGGGTGCTAAGGAAAGCATTGAAACTAGCTCTATGAGCACCAAACCTGTGGAAGCGGTATTTACCCGCACCCAAAACTTCCAGGCAAAAATCAAGATTGGTGGCTCTATTAAGGGCAAAATTACTTCCTTCTCTATGGATATTGATATGGGCTTAGACGGCGACAGCTTCTCTATTGGCACCAATGGTTATCGAGAGGCTATTTGCGAGGGCCTTGCTAATATCTCTGGCACTTTGGAAGCGTTCTTTGAGAATGGCGAATATCTGACTATGGCCGAGAACAGCACCGAAACTAGTGCAGAAGTGATTTTTACTCAAGGCGACCTGTCCCTCAGTATTAAATTCCCTGAGATTAAATTTGCTCGCACTTCTCCCGGTATTGATGGCCCTGGCGGTATCAAGCAAAGCCTGACTTATAATGCGTTCTATCAAGATAATGCTGATAAGTCCGCTGTAGTTGTGGCTGTTGTTAATAAAGTTGCTGCTTATTAAGGAGACTGACTATGAAAGAAAAAGAGTATTTGATTGAGTGCCGTGGCCTTACGTGGCTGGAGCGCTGCGATTTTGAGGACTTCCGCGATAATTGCGTTAAAGAAAACGGCAAGAACTATAGTGCTGTTGGGCGTGCTCTTGTCAATTATATCTTGGCGAAAATCTATCCCGATGCACCTTTGAGCAAGATGACTGCGGCAGAGGTAATGGCTGTGTACGAGAGTACAATGCAGCTGACTGAAAGCATTCGCGAGGATGAAATAAAAAACTTCAAGCCCTTGTCCGGTGGCAGTACGAACGAGCAGGCTACTGTAAAGACTGCCGAAGATTAAACCCAGAACTAGATTGCAATACCTGTGCATACAGAGCACCCGATATAATGCCAGGCAATATTGAAGCTGTTAAAATCCGTCAGCTTACTCTTAACTGCGTAAGGTACATTGCTGGTCTAGGAGGCGCTGTTGCAATCGGTTTTAATTGGGGAGACATTGAAGCCTTGTGCCGTATGAGCGGCATAAGGCTCAATAGGCTTTTAGTTGAAAAGCTAAGAGCACTTGAAAACATTACGATACAGTATATGAACAAAAAGGAGGCTGATACTCATGGCTAATGTGGCCGAAACAAGGGTAAGGATTACGCTCACTGATGCTATGAGCGGTCCGCTCCGTAATATTCAAGGGCAACTTGTAAATACTAATACAGCTGCAGATTCCTTAAAAAGAACCTTTAGGGATTACGCAAGCATTGGCGCAGGCATTATGGCTGGCGCGACTGGTATCTATTCTTTAGCTGATAAAGCAGGAGAGATTTTTGGCAAGGGTGCCGCCTTTGCTAAAAATATGGAAACCAATACAGTGGGTATGGCTGGTATTCTGTCATCAATGACTCAGATTAATGGCAAGGCTTTGGAATGGAATGACGCAATGCAGATTTCCAGCGGCATTATTAAGCAGCTTAACGATGATGCCTTAAAGACTGCTGCAACGTCTGAGGAATTGGTTGAAACATTCCGTGCTTTGTTAGGCCCTGGACTTGGTGCTGGTATGACCATTGAACAGGTGCAGAAATTTACTACCGTTGGCGTTAATGCTGTCAAGTCTCTAGGGCTGGAAGGACGCCAGCTGGTACAGGAGCTGCGTGACCTTGTACAAGGCGGTATTCAGCCTGCGTCCTCGACTTTAGCTACTGCTTTAGGTCTAAGAGATAAGGATATCAAGGCGGCTAAGGCATCTTCTGAGGGTTTGTATGCATTCTTGATGAAGCGTATCGAAGGCTTCCAGATGGCTGCAGAAGCTACTCCTAAAACGCTTGCTGGTATTCAATCGCAGATTAGTGAAGGTTTGACAAGGGGTATTTCTGTTGGTATTCAACCGCTTATGGATGAATACAAGGATGTATTGCTAGGCATCAAAGGTGCGCTTATTTCTTTAGATGGCGAAGGTAATCTAGGCATATCCGAAAACTTTTCTGCTAATCTCAGAACGGCTTCTGAGCACGTGGTTAATATGTGGCACGGCTTTGAGAATATTGCAGGAGTTATTAAACCTGTAATTGTTCCTGCTGTTGGCGCTGTTGGCGATGGCTTGGCCTTTGCAATGGACAACGTAGACAAGATCGCTTTAGGGTTTGGCACCTGGAAGGTTTTAGAAGTTGTCAATAGCATTGGTCAAGTTAAGACTAGCACTGATGGTTTGTTTCAATCTCAAAGCTTGCTTAACAAAGCAACAGATTATTGGAATAAGGCTGCCATTGATGGCATGACCAATGCCAGAAACCATATGCTTGCTGCAGAAAATGCAGCAAAAGCAGTTGTTGAAGCTAATAATAAGGTGGTTGCTTCGGAACGACAAAGAGAAACTGTCGAAAAGGCTATTACTAGGCTGTCTAAGGACGGTTTTGTCCAACAGGCTGCCCAGCTCAAAGGATTGGCGGCTCAATATGAGCAGCTAGGAGTTACCGCAGAAGCTGCTGGCAAAATGCAGTATCAGGCAGCAAAACAAGCTGCAAAAGGTAATATTGAACTTGCTCAGGCAATCATGACTGCTCAAGAAAGAGAAATCCTTGCTGCTAAGACCACTTTAGAAAATGCAGCTGCCAAGCAGTCTTTGCGAGACAAAGCATTGCTGGCATCAGGTGCTTTGACTAGCTTAGGTATCGTAACCTCTATGGTTGCAGATGAGCAAAATAGCTTTGCTCAGGAAATGGCTAATGCGGCTATTCAAGGCGGCATTTTGCTGCAGGCTGTTTTATCTCTTAACGAGGCTTTGGCTACGTTGAAAGTAACGAGCATGGGTGTGTTTGGTGCTGTTGCTGCGACTGCTGCGGCGGTAGGGTATGGAGCTTATCAGAAATACAAGCACGCACAGGCCGGTGGAGAATTTGAGTTTGATGAGCTTGGCAACGTTACCATGAAAGAAATGCCAGGACAAGCTGCTGATTATACTGCTCGGAAAATGCAAGAGCGTAGATTGGCAGATCAAGCTAAAGAAGCTATGCGTAAAGCGCAGGAGTTAAAGAATAAATTCCCTTCTGGCACTACTACAGATGCATCACAGCAGGCTGCGAAATCTGCTAAAAAGCAAGAGGATGCTGCCAAAAAAGCCAAATACCGCTTTGAAAAGAGTGCAGGCGAAATAGCAGAGCTCAGTGCTAATCTTGACCGTCAGATTTTGGAGAACACAGGCTCTACATTTGAAATCAGTATGGCTAAGCTATCTGAAGATGTGGAGAAGATGAAAACCAAAGTCAAAACAGCTATGGCTATGGGCGTGGATGTTTCTTCTATTATTGGTAAAGGCTGGGAAGACAAGGAAAGTAAGCTTGCTCAGTTTGTAGCTGAAGAAGAAAAACGTATCAATCGTGAAAAAATTCTCAATCTGCATCAGCAGGAAATGGATTACATTGATGCGCTGGAAGGTACGCGTCTTATTTCTGCGCAGCGTGCTGATGAGCTCAGAGCTGAAGAAGTTGCTAAACACAAGGAAGCTCTTGACCAGCTTCTGGCCGATGAATCCTTGACCAATGAGCAACGTCTGCAGCTGCAACAGGAATATGCTGATGCTGTTGCTGCACTGGATCAGGCTAGGCGTACTGATTGGCAGGCAAGCTGGGACAGTTTTGTTGATTACATCAAAAATACCCAGTTTGACCAACTGGAAACCTTAAAAGGTGGCTGGGATGAGATTACTGGTACAATTACTAACTTTGGCCAAAATATGCTGACAGAGCAGAAGTCCTTTAGCGAACGCTGCAAAGACCTCTACAATGACCTTGCTAACAGCATTATGAATACTATGATGAAGGTTATTATGCAGGGACTTGTTATGAAGTCTATAATGGGCATCTTTGGCTTAGGAGGTGGCGGTGCAACGATTAGCTCTGGCGTAACCACAAGTATGGACAAATATCTGGATTTGGGCTATAGAGGGTACGCTAATGGTGGTCACGCTTTAGGCTGGTCTTTGGTTGGCGAGCGTGGCCCTGAGTTGGTAAATTTTGAGCAGCCTGGTCGTGTATATAATGCAGAGCAGACTGCCAGAGCCTTAAAAGGCAGCGGCAGTCCTGAGAATATGAAAATCGTCATCGAGAATAAAAGCGGCACTCCAGTTAAGGCGACAAGCGCAAGCAGCAGCTTTAATGGCAAGGAATATGTACTGTCCGTTGTTGTTGATGCTGTCGCTACTAACGAGGGTGGAATTACCGATATTCTCAAAGGCGCAGTAGGTAATTATTAAGGAGCGTGATGATATGGTTTCTAATATTGATTTTCCGAGTAGTATCGGTGCTCCCGATTATCCGTTAGGGGAAACTTTTGAGGACGCTGTCATCCGCTCCAATATGGAGGACGGCACAGTTAAGACAAGGCCTAAGTTTACTCGGAATAGGAAAACTTATGACGTCAGCTGGGGACATATGACGGAAACAGAAAAGGCTACATTTCAGGATTTTTTCGAAAATACTCTTAAGAATGGAGCTCTTTCTTTCAACTGGAACCATCCGTCAAGCGGAACGCAACTTACTGTGATTATGACTGAGCCGCCTAGCTTTTCATTAAGCCTTCTGCATTACTGGAAGGTATCTATGAAGGTTCAGGAGGTGTAGACAATGGCTTTGAAATTATCGCAGGCTGCCATTTTGGCGGCTAACAAGGTTAATTCCGAAAGTGCGTGGCTCTTAATCCTTGAAATCATTCTGCCTAATGACCCTGATCATATTTATTTGGTACGCAACAATGAGGATATTGTATGGAATGGGCAGTTGTGGCAGGCGTTTCCCTTTAATGTGAGCGAGGGTAAGAGTGAAGCGCAAGGTTCAGCCTCAACCCTCAATATTGATGTTGATAATACAACTCGCGATTTAGAGTATTATCTGCAGCGAGGCTCAGGCGGTGCCAACGCAAGAGTAATTCTCAGGTGCGTAATATCAACAGCTTTAGATAATCCAGAGCCTGAATTCGAGGAATACTACTCAGTAACTAGTACGGTTGTTACCGAAAAGGCAGTGCGCTTTACGTTGGGTAATGCGTATCCTACAAGAGCACGCAGGCCTTGGGATCGTTATATGAAGAACAACTGTCCCTTTAAATACAAGGGTATCCGTTGCGGGGCTACCAGCGATTTGCCAAGCTGCAATCATACTTTGGGTGATTGCAGGAAAAGGAATAACTCAAAGCGCTTTGGTGGCTTCCCGGGCATACCACAAGGAGGCTTATATGTTGAATAGCACAGAGCTTGATTACACGGACCTTATCGGTGTGCCCTTTGCTAATCAGGGCAGGGATGTGGGTACAGGCCTTGACTGCTATGGCCTAGTGCAAGAGGTTTTCAGGCGCTATGGCTATGAGAATATAGGCGAGTACTACTCGGACGCATACGAGAAGGAATACATTAACAAGATTTTCAGAAAAGCAATTGCAGGGCCTAGATGGCGCGAGGTTGATTACAAGCACGGCGAGGAAATCCCTGTTCCTGCTCTTGTTGCAATCCGCTTTAATAGTCCGCCAGGCATTGTCAATCATACCGGTGTCTACATTGGCAATGGCCTTTTCATCCATACCAGAGAGCGCATTGGCTGCTGTGTGGATAGGATTGATAGCTTGATGTGGCGCAGGCAGATAGTTGGAATATACGAGTATCAGAGGTGAGCTAAATGGTTAAGGTGATTTTTATAAAAAACCCTTTTCAGCCTTCCAAAGGCAGGGTGATGAAGTTATCCGAAGTAGTTGGCAAACCTCTGTCCTTTTATGTTGATGAGTTTATTCAGCAATTGCCTGAGGATAAAGCATATGTGCAAGTAAATGGCAGACATTACATCAATCCTTCCAAGGAAGTATTGGAGCAGGTTGTTCCTGCAGATGCCTTTATTATGGTTCTACCAGCTGTTGAGAAGGGCGGTAAAAATCCCTTAGCTTTAATTGCTGCTGTTGCATTATCTGTTGTTTCGATGGGTATAGGCAATATCATTGCTGGTGGCTCGTTTTTTGCCGGTGGTGCTGCTTGGACAGCTTGGTCATACATTGGCGCAGCTGCAGTGATGTTTGTTGGCGGTCCTTTGGTAGCAAAGCTAGGTCCTAAGGTTGACTTGCCCAGTTATCAGGAAGAGGATCCAACATATTCCTGGAACGGCGTTCAGACTATGGAAGGTCAGGGCAACGGTATAGCAATTACTTATGGAACCGTTAAAAGCGGCGGCCAAAGCATTGTTAAATTCACTACCAATAATGGGGACGACCAGTATTTCAATTGGCTTGTTTGTGCTGGTGATGGGCCGTTAGAGATTACTGATGTGAAGCTCAATGATAATCCCATTGAAAATTATGATGATGTTATTGTCGATATTCGTCCTGGCACAAATAACCAGTTCGTCATTGATAGCTTTAATGACACAGTACAGTCCAAAGCCTTAGGTTATGAGCTGGAAGATAAGAAGTGGCGAAATGATATTGCTGATGGTAATTCTGCGGAAGGCTTAATCATTGATATTGAGTGCAGCCAAGGCCTGTACCACGCCAACGATAACGGCACATTAGGCACTGCGTGGGTTGACGTTAGGGCTGAATGCGCTTTAGAAGGTACAGAAGATTGGCAGATTATTATCAGCGGACAGCCCGAACTTAAAGGCAACAGTTATGGCATTGTATTGCTTAATCACGATATTGATTTAGGAAATTACAATGTCAAGGTTAGCTTTGATAATGCCAAGTACAGAGGAGAGGATGAGAACGGGGATAAAATTCATAATCCTCATTACCAGCAATACTGCGTAACTGTTATTTATCCTAGAGGCAAGCTGTTTAAGCCTAGATATTATGGCTACTTCAATCCAGGGGATAAAGGCAAACTAAAAGTAGAAGATTTTGAGTTTGATATGGCCACTATGGAAGGGCAAGGTGCTGGCTTCACAACTACGTTGGAAGTCTATCAGAGCGGCCGTATTACTGGCTCTAAGGCAGGACCCGTACGTAAGCAGTTTAGGATTGACCACATTACTGCAGGCAAGTACAAGGTTAGGGTTAAGGTTATTGCACGCAGTGCGTCAGTAACCAGCTCAAGAGATGCTGTGAAAACCTTCTGGACTATGCTCAGCACTGTTGTTTATGACGACTTCTGCTATCCCAATAGAGCGCTCATCGGCATCAAAGCTAAGGCTACCAGCCAATTATCTGGAGGTACTCCTAAGCTGACATTCCTTAAAACAAGGGCCAATGTGTGGGTGTTCAATCCGTATCTAAACAACTACGAGCAAAAGCCTGCCGATAATCCTGCTTGGGCAGCATATGACTTTCTTCACGGCGCAAATAAGCTGCTTGATGTTAATAGGTTTGTTGATGTTTTTGAGGTTCGTGGCATTCCTGCAGAGCTTATGCTTTATGACCAATTCGTAGCGTGGGCAGAAAATTGCGATAAGCTTGATCTGAAAATCAATGTGGAAATAACTTCTCAGGCGGGTTTCTTTGAGACAGTCAACAAGGAAATTGCTCCTGTTGGCCGTGGTCTGGTGTTGCAATTTGGAACAAAATTTGGTTGTTATTTTGACCACAAATCCCAACCGGTGCAGCTCTTTAATATGGCCAACATCATTTCTGGAAGCTTCTCACTCTCTTATATGGGAACGGAGGACAGAGCAAATGCAGTTGAAATCAGCTTCCCGAATGCTGAAAAGAACTATGAGCGCGATACTATTACTATTTTCGGAGAGAACTACGATGATGTTGATATTGTAGGCAATCCCACTCAAATCCAGACGAACGGCATTACCAGCTATAAGCAGGCTTACCGCGAGGGAATGTATCAGTTGATGTGTAACAAACTGCTGCAGCAAACAGTAAGCTTTAAGGCTGATGTTGAGGCAATCGGCTGTATGGTCGGCGATGTTGTTTTAGTTTCTCACGATGTTCCGTTGTGGGCATACTCAGGGCGCATTACTCGCGTAGATGGCCAGAGCGTGGTACTCCTGCCGTTAGATCCGACTGAGATTAACCTGGAACAACGTTATGCGCTGCTCATCCGCACAGCTAATAACCAGCTCTACACATACGAGGTAAGCAGCATCAGCGGAAGCTATGGCAGTGCATTTGTGACCATCGCTGGTTTATTTGATAAAGAAAATCCACCTCAGCCAGGAGATATTTTCTCGCTGGGCAAGGTGGATGCTACTGCAAAGCCATTTGTGGTTAAGAGCATAACTCGCAGCAGTGAGCAGGAACGTACTATCAGTGCTGTTGAGTATGTGGAGGGTGTATTCGAGGAAAATTACGAAATTCCTCAGCCAGACTACTCCTTATCTGAGGATGGTTCTGTCCAAAACGTAATTAATTTGCAGGCTCATCAGGTTGCTTACAAGGACAAGAGCGGTCAACAGCTCTGTAAGATGTATGTTAGCTGGCAGTTGCCTGAAGGTGCGCTGGCTGATTATTTCAGCATCCTGCTTTCAGAAGGCAGCACGCAGAATTTTGTTGTAGCTCAGAGCACTATGCAGCTTAATGCCGAGCTGGATACAAGGCCGTTTACTGAGTACTACGTCAAGGTTATCTGCAACTACAAGACAAAACAGAGCAGTGGTACTATAGTTGGCCCTGTTGCTGCTGGTATAGACGTTCCACCTCCTAATGTTAAGATTCTTGATCACGCAGAGATTGCAACAGGCACAAGGCGCTTTTATTGGGAGTTTGAGTATCCAGAGCCTAATGATGTGGCTGGTTTTGAAATCCGCTACAACCAGGGCGATATGGTTACATGGGCCAGTGCCATTCCGATGCATACGGGCTTAATCACTGAGCAGCCTTTTGAGACACAAGCTCTGAGGCAGGGCGTGCATACTGTGATGATTTGTGCTGTTGATAATGCAGGACAATACAGCGAAAAGCCTGCCTTTGCCATTCTCAATTTAGGCGAGCCTTTAGAAGATAATGTTCTCTACAAGGATGATATGAGCGCCAACAATTGGGGACCGACTGTGCACAATGGTTTGGTTGAAAGCGATGGCAGCATGGTGTCTAAATCAAATGTTGCCTTCTGGACTTCTCCTGATGCTCCGTTTTGGACAGAGCCTGAGCAGAAATTTTGGCAGGAGCGTTACTCAGCTTTTAATGCCACTTACCAAACAATACTTCCTTGCAGCGGGCAAATGTGGTTGAAATACGACATTGCAGGCCCTGCAAAGATAGAATACCGCATTGTTGGCAAAAAGCCGTTTTGGACTTCGCCTGATGCTCCATTCTGGGACGGCGAAGCAGATTGGGCTTTTTGGGTAGATGATACAGTGATGTTTAAACCATACACCGGTAAGGTGTTGGTGAAGGCAGGCGATCAAATACAGGTTAAGGTATCGGCGCCTGAGAACGTAGCAGAGTTGACAAGGCTGAAAAAGGTAATCATTTATGTAGATGTTCCTGATAGAGAGGAACATTTCGAAAATATTGAGGTGCCGATTGAAGGCTTGCAGCTGCCTGTGCAAACACCGCACTACTACACAACCGCTGTTCGTTTAGATGCGGTTCAGGGAATGGAGAACCCTGTGGGCAGAGCCATAGTAGTATCCAAAAATCCCTGCGTTATTAAATTAGTTGATTATTACAACAACCCGACCTCTGCTGTGGTGGACGTTACCTGGCAGGGATTTGTAAAGGAGGTCTTATGATATGAGCGTCCCAACTTTTATCCCTTTTTTAGATCCATATAAAGTATATGCGCAGGCTGGCGGCGTGGCTCAGCCTAATGCAACTACAATGCAGCAAATGCAGAACCTGTTTGACAACTGGTCTGATATGCTTGCAACTTTTGTTAAATGTTTGTGGCAACCGAGCAAGGCCTATGTAATCAATCAGATTGTGTGGTCTCCTAGTATGCCTGCAAATACTGTGGCTATCTGTACCAAAGCTGGTACTTCTGGCTCCAGCGAACCATCTTGGCCTAGATTGGTAAATGGCACTGCTTCTGATGGCGGTGCTACATGGAAGCTCATCGAGGCTCATCCGCAAACTCTGCCTGCCAATGGCGGTACAGCCGATGTAGCAGAAAATGCTAAAAAATTAGGAGGCCAGCTGCCTGCGTACTATGCAACTGCTGCTAATCTTAATCTTAAAGCACCTATTGCAAATCCGAATTTTACCGGTGTTCCCAAGGGTCCGACTGCAGCGCCTGGAACAAACACTACTCAGCTTGCCACAACCGCATTCGTTACTACAGCTCTGTCCTCTCTAACAGGACAAGGCAAGATCGTTGCATATAACTTAGCGCAGAATGGCTATGTGAAATGGGACATAGGCTTAATTCTACAGTGGGGAAGTGCGAATAAAGGCACTGTTGTATTTCCGATTTCATTTGTTAAGGCTTGTTATGCAGTTTCAGTGTGCCCTATATCTTCTACTGACTACACATCGGCAATAGGTGCAAATTCGTTGACGAAAACATCAGCATTCCTGTATTCGTATGGACAAGCAACTGACAAAGTGTATTATTTTGCAATTGGTGATTAACAGTGGGGACATTCCAAAGCTGAGAAAATCCTTAATATAAATCTACCTATAGCTTTTTCGGTGCGTCCCTTTGTAGCCGTTGTTACATCTAGTAGCTTAACAGCCGGTGCTGACTATACAGAAATGATTAAGAGTATAAGTAATAGCACGCTTGTGCTTAGCCTTGATGCTGGTGGTATGCTTAACGCCACAGACACATATTATATCTGCCTTGGACAGTAACAGTGGGGATTGGTGACTGGAAAATGGTCTGCAAGCGCTTATGGTAGTGCCACTATCGATGTTATATTTCCTATAGCGTTTGCCCGCGCAGCATATAGCATTAACCTAATAAGCAATACAGACCATATGGCTTGTAGCATTAAGTCTTCCCCAACAAAAAACGGATTTTCCAATTATCTTTGGTGCAGCAGTAATAATGTTTTTACTGGAACTGCTTGTCGGTGGGTTGCTTTAGGCGAATGAAAGCTGAACATTAACTGCCTATTGCTATATAATGTCCACTGTTACCTACCTGCGGCTATCCAATTATACACGTTTTGCGGATTCGCTATGCTGAAGCCACGGAGGGTAATATTCGTAGCAAGAATACGATTTTTACTCATGTTTGCGCTATCGTCAGCTTGTAAAATCGGTAGGACCGTAAACACTGTTTTCGTAAAACTGATAGGGTATGTAATAGGCGAGGGGTTGTTCCTTCCCCACTGTTAAAGTCGTCCTGTTGCCAACCAGCCAATATTACCAGCTATTGCAAAAATTCTAAAGCTAGTAGTGCCAATTTGATGTGCATAACAACGCAGTGAAGGGGTAGAATCACTGTCATAGCCAAAGTTAACATTTACAATAAAAACTTCTGTAAATGCTAGAGGGTACGTGCAAATTGCATATTTCCTGTTTGAGACGACTTGCATAACTCCCCACTGTAACTTTAATTTTAATTTTGAAGGAGGTAATTTTATGGACCTTAACCTTAAATATCAAAATCAATATTTAATTCTGCCTGCTGATGACGGCAGCAGAGAGGATACTAAACTTGCCGTAGAATATTCTGATGAAGAAATAGCTGGGTTTTTGGTACAAGGCTATGTTCTTGTAGACTCAGATGATTTTAATAAGCTCATTGGCAACTATGACATTCAATACTGCATTGACAAGGATGGAAGCATATATGAAGCTCCTGACTATATACCAAGCGTGCAAGAAGTGCAAGAAGAAATGATTGCAAGATTTAAAGTGAACCGTGATGCTGAAGAAGTAAAGCCTATTGATTATCAAGGCAATGTTTATGATTATGATGAAAAAGCACGTGGCCGCATTAATGCAGCTATTATCGCTTTAGAAGCACAAGGTGAAAAAGCTAACATTGCATGGACTTTAGCAGATAATACTAGCGTGATTGTAACAGCCGATGACCTACGTATGGTTATTGCAAATGTTGCAATTCGCAGCAATCAACTGCATGTGAAATACCGCACTTTAAAAGAACAGGTTTTGGCTTGTAAGAGCTTGAAAGAATTGGAGCAAATCGTCTGGTAGGCCCTTGAAATCTAGGGTTTTAAGATAATGCGGGGAAAGAAAATCCCTGTACCATGTTAGTACCGCGATTTGTTGCAGATATATAACGTAGTACAGGGGATAATCAGCCGCCAATTAGTACCATATCAGTACCAAGCGCTATAGCAAGTCAATTGCCTTCTTTAATTCAGGCAGTCCTTTGTGCGTGTACACTCCCTGAGTTATCCCTTGGCAAGCGTGGCCGAGGATTTTCTTGACGGAAACCTCATTAGCGTTTTTATTGTCTAGCCACGTAGCGCAGGTGTGGCGGCACTCGTGGGGAGTATGCTTGCATCTGGAAGCTTTCATAACTTTATCAAATCGACTTCTATACTTGTGGTAGCTGAGGGCATTGCCTTGTTCATCCGTAATCAGCGTCTTCCCGGGAAACTGCATCCAGTACTCAAAGTAAGGCAAGGTTTTTCGACTTATTGGTACAATCCTGTTCCTACCAGCCTCAGTTTTGGAATCTCGGATCACAAAGAACCTCTGCCTTAGCTTGACATCAGCCTTTAGTATATGGATAAATTCGGATGGACGAGGGCCTGCATAACACGCCATGACTACGCACATAGCCCAGGGCATTAAAGAATTATCGTCAGCAATAAGAGCTTTCACTCTGTTTATCTGACGGATATTAAAAGGTTTCTTGGGGTATACAATCTTGTTTTTGTCTATCTCGATATATCTGGTAATATCCGCTGATGGCTGAATAAATTCATATTTAACAGCATAGGAATAGATATGATGCAAAAGCTGCCTGCATTTCTTTTGACTTGCATAGACTATGCCTTTGGCTGACATCGCCTTAATAAGACCTTGTAAATCGCTAATACGTATTTCCACAAAGCGCTTATCATACAGTGCTTCGCAATGCTTAAAGGCTGCCTTGTAATTAGATTGTGTACTTTTGGCAATTTTTGGGAACCTTTCGGCGGCCATTAATTGGTAGAGTTCAGAAAAGGTGATCTGGGAAGGTGAAAAAATATGAGGATTTTTATTGCATTCAACCAGAAAAGCAATCGCTTCCTCGTAGCTCGCAAAGTGTCCTATGGTGGTTTGCTTTCCACCAATGGTTTTTCTTACTATGTACGGTTTCCGCCTGCGGCCGTCACTTTTAAATGTGATGCTGCCGAAACCGTTTGGTAGCTTCATTCTTTTATTCAATTTTAAAACCTCCTTATATGATGATTATAAAGGAGGCTGGCAAAGGAGGGGATGTGTTATGGTAGAGTTCATATCAGGGCATTGGGCAGAGATTATCAATATATCTGTGCAACTGGGTATTTTAAAATTTGTCCTGGGCTTATACCAAAAATATAACGTGAGGGCAGAGGCAAGGGATGATGCTATTCGCAGTCTGCTTAGGAGTGAAATTATTCATATCTGCCATAGAGCAGAGGAAAAGCAGTACCTTGAGGTTTATAATCTGGAAAATCTCAATGATATGTTTAAATCATACCAATCCCTTGGGGGGAACGGAGCCATAAAGGCTATGTACCAGCAAGCTCTGCAGCACCCTATAGTTACAACAAAGGATGTTAAAAATGTTAGAAAAAATTAAAGCAACAATAGAAAAGGCTCTGCGTAAATTGCCTAAGTTGGATTTTAAAGGCAATATGTGGCTGATTTACACAGCAGTAGTTCTGCTGTTCGGCAGCATCATTCTTTATATCGGGACGTGGACATGGTTGATGTTTTGGAGAGCTTCTACCGGTCTGGAAGAGCTGAAGGAAATTATCTATGTTATCTGCGGCGCACCATTTATCGCGGCGCTCACTATGTTGAGGAATAGTGCTGTAGATAAAAATGGCGACGGAGTATCTGATTTAAGCGAAAGAGAGGTGGAAAACAAAAATGGCAATGAAAAGAATTACTATTGATGAATTGAGAGAAATCGCCAAAGCTGCTGCAGGCAAGATTGATAAAATCTATCTGCACTGGACTGCTGGCAATTATCATCAGTTTTACTATGATTATCATTTGCTGATTGATAATGACGGAGCAATTATTGCCAGCACTGACGACCTTACGGAAGTAAAGGCTCATACGTGGAGACGCAATTCACGCAGCATTGGTGTTGCTATGTGTTGCTGTGTTGATGCAAAATGCTGGGCTGATGGTAGAGTAGACTTTGGATCCGTTCCTCCTACATCTGAACAGATTGATGGTATGGCTCAGGCCGTTGCTGCAATTTGTAAGGAAATGAAGCTGCCTATTGTTGATAATGTTGTCATGACTCACTGCGAAGCAGCAGAAAAAGATTGTTACGGCCCATCGACTACCTGTGAGCGCTGGGACCTCTGGAAACTTCCAGACCTTCCTGGTGATGGCAAGATTAAGCCCGGAGGTGATGTGATTCGTGGTAAGGCTATTTGGTTCCAAAATAATTAAGAGTAAGGAGGTGAAAAGTCATGGAAGAGATTAAAGCATTTATTTGCCGTAAAGAGTTTATCGTTGGCCTTGTTTTAGGTTTCGCCCTTGGTGCTATGCACCATTACTTCGGCCTTTAAGCCGTAAAGGTATTAGGGAAACACCTTTAAAAATCTTTGAAATTTAAAGGTGTTTTCCATTTTGGAATTAACCATTGTGAAAAAAATGCACATTGCTTTTTAGGAGGATTGGAAATGCAAGAAAAAGCTAAACAAATTGTAGTTGATTATTTTAATAGCCGTGTTGATAAGACTGACAGCTCTCAAATTACTGCTGATGATGTGTATGTTGTGTGGTTCGCTAAAACTCTCCAGAACTGGAAAGCGTTGCTGAGCACTAATGTAAGTGACGGTATGTACTACGAAATCACTTATAATGGCGATAAACAGGAAGCTTACCTGGATGCTTATAAAAAATGGGAGAACATTTGCATTAAAGATTAAATTTTCAACTGTTTCCATTTTTGCAACAGTTCGAAGGAGGGGGTTGCTATTGAAAAGAAGTATATCCGCTATATGCTTTGCGGCATTATTGGTATTCTCATTCTGCAGTCCACACAGTGCGCTTGCAGCACCTACAAGCATTACAATTCCGATAGCACAGTGGAACAGCTTGAAGGACAACACCAGCAGGCTGGAAGCCAACTTGACGTTGCTGGAGGAGAGCTTAACTCAGCAGGAGCTGCGGCAGGAAGAGCTGATGAGCTTATTGACCTCAGCCAGAAGCGAGCTGAAGAAAACTCAGGAAGCATTAAAGAATGCCAACAGCTCGTTGGAGACTGCCAAGCAATCCTTGCAGACAGCCAACGAATTATCCGAGAAGCTGAAGAAGCAGCTAGACAGTGAGCGCAAGGAAGCTGCAGAAGAAAAGAAAAAAGCCTATCGCAAAGGCTGGATGAACGGCTTTTGCGTAGGCGCGGCTGGAACGATGGTATTGGTTTTGGCTGGATGAAAAAGAAGAGACCTCATTTTGACGAGGTCTCTTCTTTGTGATAGTATAGTGATATGGGGTGAGGAAAATCTGTGCTCGCGCTCAGACAATTATATAATCCTTTGCTCTTACATTAGGCAATCTCATAGTGCGACCTGCTAAGAACACACTTGATAATTGTGTATTTTCTTGGCAATCTACGGTTCATCTCCACCAAATGTACTTAGCACTTATGTGTTTTATAAATGGTGGCCAATAACGCACATGGGAAGTTTTTCCTATGTGCGTTTTTTACAATACTTCAAAATTAATGAGTAACAATTTGGAGGCTGTTATGATGATAAAAATGCGTTTGTATAAGATTTTAAAAGCAGCGCTTCTTTCCTACGGCATGCTTTGTATGGTGTCCGGCAATGCTGCAGCAAGTGGCTCTGTAGAAATTCCTTTTACTGCTATTGATGGCGTACAGGTTGGTAACGCACAAAGTGATGCAGGCAAAACTGGTGTTACCGTTCTTTTATTTAAGGACAGCGCCAAGACTGGCGTGCATATCAGCGGCGGCGGCCCTGCCTCCAGAGAAACTCCTGTACTTGATCCTACCAAGGAGGATTTGGGCATTCATGCAGTAGTGCTTGGTGGCGGCAGTGCCTATGGCTTGGCTGCAGCTGACGGCGTTATGAAATGCTTAGAGGAGCACAGCATTGGCTTTGATACTGGCTTTGCACTTGTTCCATTGGTTGTACAGAGCGATATTTTTGACCTTTCCTATGGCAGTGCAAAAATCCGTCCGGACAGCAAAATGGGCTACAAGGCCTGCTTAGACGCATTAAACGGCAACCATCCTATCAGCGGCTCAGTAGGTGCCGGTACTGGTGCTACCGTAGGCAAAATCTGCGGTATGGCTCAGTCCATGAAGGCAGGCATTGGTTATCACGCGGTGCAGGTTGGTGACTTAAAGCTTGGAGCTGTAGTTGTTGTGAACGCTTTGGGTGATATTTATTCTCCCAAGGACGGAAAAAAGATTGCAGGTCTTTTAAACAAGGAGCGCACTGCATTTTTAGATAGCGTAAGCGAGCTTTATACCTTGTCTACACCTCAGGATTTGTACTCTCGCACCAATACTACTATTGGCGCCATTGTTACTAATGGCAAATTTGACAAGGCGCAGCTGACACGCATTGCAGCGCAGGCTACTAATGCTTATGCACGCTGCATCAACCCCGTAGGCACCTTGGCTGACGGCGATACTATTTACGCTTCCTCCTGCGGTGAGCAGGTTGCTGCTGATGTAAATATGGTTGGCACCCTTGCTGCAGAGGTTATGGCTAAGGCCATTGAAAATGCCGTAGTATCTTCCAAGATGAGTGATGATGAGTATTTGAAGTATTGTCTGTAAGACTTTTACTAAAATATAGAGAAGAGTGGTTTTTATGAACTGCATTAGGGAAAAGCTAAAGGGTTTGGAAAAGCGCAGGCTAGTGATGGCTATTGCTGTTGTGGCTGTAATCGTGTATGGCGTTTTCCTCATTTTGTGTGAAATTGCAAGCAGGCAGGCTGCCCAAATCTTTAATAAAGAAATGGCCAAGCAAAAGGTGCTGGCAGGCAGTGTTACTGCAGAAAAGCTGAGTGCAGATTTGTGGGGTAATGTTTATTTTACCAATCTGTCCTGGATGGCCCCTGATGGTAATGCTTTGGTAAACGTTGAACAGGGGCGTATGAAGGTCAGCTCCTGGGATATCGTACGTAAGAGACCAAGCATCAACAGCCTTAAGGAGCTGGAGCTGGAAAACGCATATATCCACGTTGGCTTTGATGATGATATGCATGCAGACGTTTTGCATAAACCTTCCGAAGAAGAGACGGAGAAAAGTGGGCAGAAAGCAGATAAGAAAAATTTGCAGCTTCCTGAAAAAATTCCCAATATTAAATTAATCCTGAAGGATATTGTGCTGTCCGCAGAATATAAAAACCGCAGCTTCGTTCTCAATGATGTTAACGGCAGCATTGAGGGGGAAAAGCACAAGGACTTGATTCTCCATTTGTACGCAGGCAAGTTTGGCGGCAGTATTGTAGGTGATGGCTTTAATATTGATGGCAAGGTGAGTTTGCAGCAGCCTCAAAACGTTCATCTTAACTTGGGCCTGTACAAGGTTGTTCCGTCCTCCTTGGGATTGAGCAATGCCAACGATCCCATGACCATTACCGGAGAAATGAAGGGACTCCTGACTGAGCCTACCATTGACGGCGCCGTAAGCATGGACGAGCTGAACATGCCAGGCTTGAACTTCAGTGGGATAGAGGGAAACTATCACTACGCTAATGGTCTCATCTCCTTAGACAATGTAACAGGCAGCATTTATGGAGGTTCAGTTGAAGCCTATGGCTTGTATCATTTTGATAACCGTCACTATAAGATTGATGCTCATGGCAAGGATTTACTGGCGTCCATTGCAGCACGGGATAACATGATTAACTGCAAGGTTGAACTGGACATAAAATTTCGCTACGCAGGCAAGGAAAAGGGCAGTATGACCTATGGCAGCTTTAAATCTGGCAGCGGTACATATATGCTGGTTCCCTTTAAGAGCATTAGCGGCAAATTTAGTGATCAAAACAAGGAAATGCGCTTTGTTGATGTTATCATAGAAACAGAACTTGGCAATATTGAAAGCGATGCTTTTAAGATTATAGACGGCAAACTGCATATGGATAAGCTATTCTTTGTTGATAAGGACGGCGACAGAATTGATTTGAAAAAGCTTGGACGTGATATTAAGAAGGCAGGACAAGTTAATTAGCTTTATTTGAGTATAGATAGGAGACATAGCTTCTATTTATGCTTTTCACTTTGTTTTATATAAATTAGTGGCATATTTTGTGTCAAACTAGGTCAATAGCTGACTGGTTTTATGAAAGGAGCTAAAGATGCAATATTTTGAAGAATTTATTGATGATTTAAAGAGCTTTGATTTTAACGGACGTATGAACAGAGCCATGTACTGGCGGTATGCATTTCTTGGGTATTTGCTGATGATAGGTATTTTTTTCGTTTTAGGAATTCTTGGAATGGACGGAAAATCTATGGCTTCCTTGGTAAATACTGTTTATGCAATTTTATTCCTGCCCTTTAACGTACGCCGTCTGCATGACCTGAATAGAAACGGTTTGTGGCTACTGCTGACCTTAGTGCCTCTTGTAAACTTCTTCTTTTTCATTTGTTTGTGCTTTGTTAAGGGAACTAATGGTCCTAATCAATATGGTCCTGATCCATTGGCAAAATAATAAAGCAGTTTTCTGAGCATAAATAGAAGTAAATAACTTCTATCTATGCTTTTGCTTTTTATAAAGACTTATAGCTTAAATATTTCTTGAAAATCGTTGGTATATGTAACACAAATTTGGATTTGTGGCAGGAAAAAATATTTTTATGTTGAAATATATAACTAAAGCTTAATTATTTCTGTCTGCACAAGGAAGCTGAAGGAGGCGGAAGCTATGCGTTTATGTGATGCTTGGGATGCTCATGCATGGGTGCAGGAGCGCAAAAAAAGATTTGCTTATTTTAGGGAGCTGAGACGCAAGGTATTTGCGGCAACTATTGAGGCTTCTATGAACGGATACTATATGCTGGGATGTGATCGCATTGAACTGCAGTCCGCTTCTGATATTACCTCTGGAACTAAAATGTACTGTGAGGAGCTGGTACCCCAGCCTATGCAGTCCTACGCAGATGTAAAGGCAGAGGTAGTTAATGGTGATTGTCTGGCAGTAGCTAAAACTCTTGTTGATGCTAAAATTGGCAAGGTTGCCGTTCTGAATATGGCCATCCGTACCAGTCCTGGCGGCGGTGTTATCAGCGGCGCTGGAGCTCAGGAGGAATATTTATTCCGTTGCTCTGACTACTACAAATCCTTGTACCAATTTGTGGACTACGGCGCTCAATATAACGTAGAGCGCAACGAAGAGTACAGCTATCCTATGGACAGAGATTTTGGCGGCTGCTATAGCCCCAATGTTACTATTTTCCGCGGCGTGGAAGAGGACGGCTATCCGTTTTTGGCAAAGACCTGGCAGGTTAACTTTATTGCAGTGGCTGCTTTGAACCGTCCTGAAACTGTTTGTTTGCCCAATGGCAGCATGCGCTTGGTAGATTACCTTGTACCCACTGCCAAGAATAAAATTCGTACTATCTTTAATATTGCAATAGACAATGGTGTACAGGTACTTGTACTTGGTGCCTTTGGCTGTGGTGCTTATCAAAATCCGCCTGTGCATATTGCGCAGCTCTTTAAGGAGATTTTGGCAGAGCCTGAGTACAGAAATGCTTTCAAAAAGGTTGTTTTTGCTATTAAGCAGGACCATAACTCTGTAAGTGTCAACAACAAGACTCTTGTGGAAGTACTCAGTGAGGTTTTCGGCAGTGAAGCTGCTAAAGTTGTACGTAAGCTCCATGTTGGCGATGTAGTGCGCCACTTTAAGCGTGAAACAGAGGCATCCAGCTCCACAGATTATCTGTATAAGATTGTGGCCTTTGCAGAGCACACCGAAACCGGCGAAAGCCTTGTAATTTATCAAAGTCTGTATCCGCCCTTCAATATCTGGGCTCGTCCCTATGATATGTTTATGAGTGAAGTGGATAAGGAAAAATATCCTGAAATTAAACAAAAATATCGCTTCGAAGCTTTAAGTGAGCTGTAGATTAGAAAAGATAAGGCACGTGGAGTACGTTCTGCGTGCCTTGTTCTGCTTACTATTTATTATTAGTACTCATTTTTAGTTTAATAAGTATGTTTGGTATTAAATTTGCCTGTAAAATTCAAAAAATTCTTAACAGGTAAATATACAAATAGGCTTACAGTATGGTATACTGAAGTATAGATGTAATTTTGAGGAGGGATCATATGAAACAAGATATGATTGTGATTTTAGATCTGGGCAGCCATGAAAATACTGTGGTTGCTCGTGCTATTCGTGCTTTGGGTGTATACAGCGAAATTTATCCCCATGACATTACTGTAGAAGAGCTGCGTGCTCTGCCTAATGTTAAGGGTATTATTATTAACGGAGGACCCAACAATGTTGTGGATGGCGTGTCTATTGACGTGGATCATGCAATTTACGAAGCAGGCTTCCCAGTAATGGCAGCAGGCCATGAAAAGGCTCTGTGCGAAGTAAAGCTGCCTGAATTTGGCAATGATGTAGAAGCAGTTAAAGAAGCAGTTCGTGACTTTGTATTCACTACCTGCAAGGCTGAAGCAAACTGGAACATGGCTAACTTTGTAGCTGACCAAATTGAGCTGGTTAAACGCCAGGTTGGCGACAAAAAGGTTCTGCTGGCTCTGTCCGGCGGCGTTGATAGCTCTGTTGTAGCAGCACTGCTGCTGAAAGCTATTGGCGACAACCTGATTTGCGTACACGTAAACCATGGTCTGATGCGTAAAGGCGAATCTGAAAGCGTTGTTGAAGTATTCAAAAATCAGCTGAATGCAAACCTTGTTTATGTTGATGCTACTGAGCGTTTCCTGACCAAGCTGGAAGGCGTTGCTGATCCGGAATCTAAACGTAAAATCATCGGCAGCGAGTTCATCCGCGTATTTGAAGAAGAAGCTCGCAAGGTTGAAGGTGTTGACTTCTTAGGTCAAGGCACCATTTATCCTGATATTGTTGAAAGCGGTACCAAAACTGCTAAAGTTGTTAAATCTCACCACAATGTTGGCGGTCTGCCTGAAGACCTGCAATTCCAACTGGTTGAGCCCCTGCGTCAGCTGTTCAAGGACGAAGTTCGTGCTTGTGGCGTAGAGCTTGGTCTGCCTGACGAAATGGTATATCGTCAACCGTTCCCTGGTCCTGGTCTGGGCGTTCGCTGCCTGGGTGCTATTACCCGTGACCGTCTGGAAGCAGTTCGTGAAGCTGACGCTATCCTGCGTGAAGAGTTCCACAACGCTGGTCTGGACAAAAAGGTATGGCAATACTTCACTATCGTTCCTGACTTCAAGTCCGTTGGTGTTCGTGACAACGCTCGTTCCTTCGAGTGGCCTGTAATCATCCGTGCCGTAAACACTGTTGATGCTATGACCGCAACCATCGAGCAAATCGATTGGCCCATCCTCCTGAAGATTACCGACCGTATCCTGAAAGAGGTTAAGAATGTTAACCGCGTTTGCTACGATATGTCTCCCAAACCCAGCGCAACCATCGAGTGGGAATAAGTTAAAATAGTTTTTCGAGTCCCGAAAACCCTTGAAAATACTAGCTTTTTGATTTTCAAATTCCCCATTTGATAGCAGATTGATAGCACTCGTCAAATCCCGATTTATTGAGTTTGAAAAGAAAAATCGGGTGGCTTGCGAGTAGCCTAAAAATCCTCATCTTTTTATTCATAAGTAAAAGGTCTAACTGATTTTTGTTGATCAGTTAGACCTTTTTGTATATAGAAAACCCCGCGTTAGACGCGGGGTTCAAAAAAGCTTAAGCGT